>WBZO01000437.1_pt1 | contig 90277 bp, 65 predicted proteins | sample 5204261 | NCBI WGS metagenome assembly WBZO01 (sample SAMN12412400, study PRJNA552823) | activated sludge metagenome | isolation source: activated sludge from anammox sidestream of wastewater treatment plant... | place: USA: North Carolina | collected 2017-09 | reverse complement strand
CGATTGAGCTGTGGATCTTTGGTGATGAAGCGCACGGTGCCGCCCATGGACCCCTCCCCATACAATGTCCCTTGCGGACCTCTGAGCACTTCTACCCGCTCCAGGTCGTACATGCGCACGTCCATCTGGCCCAAAGGCGAGCCCGTGATGCTGGCCTCATCGATGTACATTCCGACTACCGAGCCGGTGCCGCGGATGTTGCCCACGCCGCGGATGAAGAGCCCGCGATTTCCGGCGCCGCCGACGTCCCATATTTTGAGATCCGGGACGGCCAGGGACAGATCGGTGAAATCCTCGATGCCCCGCTCCCTGAGCACCGTATCGCTCAGCGCGGAGATGCTGATCGGCACGTCGATCAACCGCTCCGCCCGCTTCTGCGCGGTCACGATGATCTCCTCGATACCTTTGTTGCCCGCTTCTTCTGAAGAACTCGAAGAACCTTTGGCAGCCGTCTTTTCTTGAGAATGCTCTACGGACGAAGACTGCGCAGAAGCTCCCTGATTCGCCTGAGCCACCCGAAATCGATCCAGCACGTTCCTGCTCCGGCCTCCTTCCTTGGCATCTTGCGGCTGCTTCTGCGTCGATGCAGCAGCCGATTCATCTTTCGGGTTGTATACCGCGATCGTCGTATCCCCGACGATCTTGTAGTCGAGTCCCGTATCGCGCAGCAGCGTCTTGAGCGCATCTGCCGCCGTTTGATTGCCTTCCACGGGCCCAACCATGGCGCTGCCGTCCACTCGCCCGCTGAACCGCCCGATCTGCAGGCCCGTCTGCTGCGCCAGATCCTTGAGCGCCATATCGAGATTCTGGCGGGGAATATTGAGCTGATAGTGCTGGATGGCCGCCTTTGCGTGCTGAGTCTCAGCCAGGCACGTCGTGCCGAGCAAAGCTACCGCCAGGACCGTTGCGATACGCATGATCTTTCTCCCCAGCCGGTTTGTTGTAAGTGGGCTTGGACCCACATAGGACCGGATAGGGTGCGATTTTTGTCCCCCCCTTCGCGTGAGGTTCCCGCTGCGGACGCTCGAACGGCTTACGCCACTCGGTTCCTGCAGTCCCGGAATTTGAGTGACTGTCGGCAGCATGTATTTGGACGTTCGCGGCCGTCGATCGCCGCCGTCAGCGAGCCCGCGCGCGGCCGATCGTTATGCTTCGATCTCCATCACGCACGATCTCCACCGGCGTCACGGATCGCAGGAACGCGATGAAGGCTTCCGGCTCCGCAGCGTTGAACACGCCGCTCAGGGGTTTTGCCGCCAGAACCGGATCGGTCACGGCCAGCTGCACGCGGTTGTAACGATTGAACTCGGCAACCGCCTGCCCCACATCGTCGTTCTGGAAGATCAGGCGCCCCTCGGCCCAGGCAAGCGCACGCTCACTGTCGACCTCCCGCACCGGTTCTGCCGGCCCGCTGCTCATCATCGTGACTTGTTGGTTTGCGGTCAGAAAGAACGTGCCAGGAGCGCTCAGAGAGTTTGCTGCAACTCCGGTGGAACCCTCGCCCATGCTTCGGGCTTTCTTTCCATCGGATGGCACCGGATTTGGCGCGATATTTTCTGCTCCTGTAGAAGGGGCAGAAGCAAGCGGTGGAGGGCGTGACGCGCCTTGGGCGCTGACGGCCACCTTGCCCTCAGCCACCGTGACGACCACTCCACCAGTCCGCTGCTCGACCCCGAAGACTGTGCCGACGGCCCGCACCGCCGTATCATCCGCGTACACCAGGAAAGGCCGGCTGGAATTTTTGGCGACGCGGAATAGCGCCCTCCCGTGCTCCAGAAACACGCGCCGCATAGAGTCCGAGTACTTCACGCGCAGCCGCGTTTCCGGGTCTACTTGCAGCATGCTCCCGTCGCTCAGCACCACTTCGCGGCGCTCACCGCGTTCAGTCCCGATCACCTGGCCGCGGACTCGCGGCAACACCAGGACCGTCGCTATGACCAACAGGAGGGTAGCTGCAATGGCGAAGAGCCGCAGGCTCTGCCCCGCTCGGCGCGCTCGAGGCGATGGGCCGTGGGAAAGAGGATCAGCCGAATGGGATGAACCACCGCCAGCGGGCAGTGGCAGCTGGACCACCTCATCGGCATCGGTCTTGGGTCCCGTTGTGATGCGCGTCCAGCGCTCGAAATGCGCAAGTGATCCGTGAATCTGCGCAATGCGCAGCATCGCAGCCACGTGAACGTAGGACTCCCGAAGCCACTCGACAAATTGCTCGCGCTCGGCGCGGTCCATAGCGCCCGCCTGCAGCCGCGCGAACCAATCCGCCGCTTCGCTGCCCGCGCGTTTTCGCCGGTCACTCGCGTCCATGCGTGAAAGCTCCCAGTAGCTCCGGGTCCAGCTCCTGGCGCAACTTGTCGTAACTCTTGCGGAATTGCCGGGTCACGCTGCGCAGCGACTCGTCCAGTTCCTCTGCAATCTCGGCATAGGACTTCTCTTTGACAAAAAAGAGCTTGAGCACCTCGCGCTGGTACGGCGTCAGCGTGTTGAGCGCGCGCTCGAGCTCATCCGCCGATTCCGCGAGCTCCAGTCGAGTTTCCGGTTGCTCGCGATCGATCAAGTGCGCGAGCAGCTTCTCGTCGTGTACGTGGCGGTTGCGCGCCCGTATCGACCATTCGGTCGCGACATTGGAAGCGACCTTGTAGAGGTAGGCCTGCGGATGATCGACGAGTTCAGCCTTCTCGTAGCGCATGAGTCTCAAGAACACTTCCTGGGCGACATCCTCGACGTCCGCCGCGGCCACGCCAGCTCGACCCAACAGAAACCGGCGTAGGGGCAGCCGCCACTGGTAAAACCAGTCGGTCAGTCGGCGCTTGGCGTGGGCCGAGATCATTGGGTGATGATAAGACCGGCCAGGGGATGGATTTTGTCCCCCCGTCGCCACGGCATATTTTCAGAGTCGCTCCAAGCCATTGATTTGATGGATAGCTCGGCATACCGCGAAAGAAGAGCCGGATGCTACCCGCTAGCGGCCGGCTATATCGTTCTTGCGACCCGCCCCGCTAATGTCGAGCTCCACGGTAAGGTGCGTGTGCATGTCGATCAGCCCGGGCAGGACATAGCCTGCCGCAGATCCAGGATCGTATCGCCCGGCACGAAACCGTCTTCCACACCGACGCTCTTGCCGTCTTCGATGAGTATCGATTGGCGTTCCAACACCGGACCGCCGGGTTCGGCGAGGAATTCACCCGGTGGCAGGTGAATTTCGACTGCGCGCCTCTTTGAACGTCAATGCGCCTATTTCGATGGAGAATTGAAGGGTCTGCTGAATGGCGAGTCCGAACTCCCGCCCTCAGGGTTCCTAGCCGGCGGACTGGAGAACTCTGAAATCCATAGACTTCAACCCGTTATTTCTTTTTGGCCTCCCGCTTCCACGGATTTTTCCGCCGCCTTCACGGCGCTCCCGGCGGCCGGCTGCACACTTTCAGCATCCGGTTTCGGCGCCTTGGCGATGCGCTCCGCCGCTGCATCGAGCTGCTTGTCCAGCTCCTGCCGATCGTAGAGGCGGCCCTCGTAAACCACGGCCAGAATCTGCTGGGCATTAGCGATATCGGTCAGCGGATTGGCATCGAGCAGCACGATGTTGGCCAGCTTGCCCGGCTCGATCGTGCCCAGTTCCTTGTCCAGTCCCAGCGATTCGGCCGACAGACGCGTAGCGGCCTGGATGACTTCATTGGGCGTCATGCCCACTTGTTTGACCAGCTGCGCCAGCTCTTCATGCAGGCTCGATCCAGGAAACAGGAACTGGACGGTGAAATCCGTGCCCGGCAGCACACCGATGCCGGCTTCCTGGAATTCCCGCAGCGTTGCCACCTCCATCTTCAAATCGCTTTTGGGGAATCCACCCATCTTCTTCGCATTGTCCAGAGTTTCGATCATGCCGCGCCATGTTTCCCAAAGCGCCGGTGAAACGAATCGCGCGCGCGGATCTTTGTGTGCGCGCTGGATGCGGGCCTCGGCGCTGTTGTCGCCCGCCTTCTCCATGAAGCTTTGTTGCCCATCCGCATTGCCGGTGACGAGCGTGGGCACGAACGCAACGCGCTTTTCCTTGAGATGCTTCATGAGTTCCCGGCGCTCCACACCGCGGTAGCGCTGCAGCTCATCGGCGGCACCCGGCCACCCCAGATGCTCAACCGTGGCCTGGCCGGCGTCGGCGATCTCCTTGAGCGTGACAGGCTCCTTGGGAGTGGGGTAATGCGCGGCCACGCGCAGGCCGTTCTTGCTCGCCTCATCCAGCACCGCGAGGTAGATGTCCTTCTTCAGCGTCACGTGGAGCTTGAGCAAATCGGGCTTGAGCGCAGCTAAGGTCTGCACCGCCTGACGCGCCTCAGCCGCCGTCTTGACGAAGACCCGATCGCCCGCGGCGAACTTGACGATGATGGGCGGGGCCATCTTGGCCAACATGTCTTTGACCTCGGCCGCCTCGATCATGTTGCCCGCGGCCATGATCCGCGGCTGAAGCAGAGTGCCCTCGCGTCCAAGCGCGCGGATGCGCTCGATTTCCGGTATGGCGGTATCCAGCTCGCGAATGCCGGTGACGCCATTGGCGAGGAAGACCGGCAGCACATCCTGCGTTCCAGCCTGTAAGTGGACGTGCATGTCCCACAGCCCGGGAATAAGGAACTTGCGCCGTCCCTCGATGACGCGGGCGCCCGGCGGAATAACCACCTGCCGGCTTGGGCCTACCGCGGTAATGCGCTGGCCGGTGATCACCACGGTATGGTCGGTCTTTTCCGGCGCGGGTGTGCCGTCGATGACGGTGACGTGGGTGAATACTACGGTCTGCTCGCCGGGGGGCGTGGCGACTTCGGCTTCTTTCTTGCTGCAGGCGGAGAGGAAGGGCATGGCCAGGGCCATGGTGAGGAAAGCAAAAGCGGTAGCTCGTTGCATGGGGTCCTCCTTGCCCCTATTTTTGCCACAAGTGCCGCCCGGACAAAAGGGGCGAACGGCACTTTTGAGCCGCTGAACGGCCGCCGCACCTCTTATGGCTCCCCGCGGCCGGCAAACTCAGAAAGACGGGTACTGGTTTCTCCTTTGAAGCGGGCGGCGCCCTGGATTGCCGGGCGGTACTTTCGACCCCTCGGATCATCAGGTTTTGCCGCCCGGCACCAGGGCACACCAATTCATCGCGAACCGGGAACCACATTGATCTCGACGTTCGTGGCGTGGGTGCTCGAGCGATGAACACGGATGTTCGCCTTCTGGAAATCGTCCTCGGCGGCAAATGCAATGTTCGGCACGAATTTCTGCGGATTACGGTCGACGATCGGAAACCAGGTGCTCTGGATCTGGATCATGATCCGATGACCTTTCTTGAAGGTGTGGAACTTATCCAGCAGATCGAACGAGAGCGCGTTGACGGCGCCTGACTCGAGCGGTTGCGGAGCAGAGAAGCTTTTCAGATAACGGGCGCGGAATACCTCGCCGGCAAGCAGCATCTCGTAGCCTCCCATCCGCACGTCCCGCGGATTGGGTGTCGGATCAGGGGTGTTGCCCGGGTACACGTCGATCAGCTTCACGATCACGTCCGCATCGGTACCGGTGGTAGAGAAGTACACGTTCGCCATGATCGAGCCGGCGATCGTTACGTCCGCATCGAGCGGCTCTGAGCGGTAGACCAGCACATCCGGCCGCCGCGAGGCGAAGCGCTGATCGGCGACTATCCATTCGAGGCCATGGGTAGTGCGGTTCTCCTCGCTCCACGGTACAGGCTTCGCCGGATCGCTGACATATTCATCGAACGCCTCCGTCTCGCGCGGCGGATCGAACGAGAGCTTGCCACGGGGATGCAGGTAAAGACGCCGCGCCGTTCCATGCGGCGGCCATTGTGCAAGCTCATGCCACCGGTTCTGTCCGGTCTCGAACGTGGTGATACGCGACGGCGGAGCACCCTCGCCCTTGAGAAAATAATTGAAGAATGCCAGCTCGATGCGCTTCTGATAGTGCTCGGAGGTTTTCGATCCGAACTCCATGTCGCCGAGTCTCTCTCCTGAAATCTTGCGCCAGTCGCCATGCGCCCATGGACCTACAGCCAGGAAGTTGTGGGTGCGGGAGGGGCTCTGCTCCAGCTGTTTGAAGATCTTCCAGGGACCGTAGTAGTCGTCCTGATCGAACCAGCCGATGACTGTCAGAACGGGGACTTTGCTCGAGTGGATGTATCGCGAGACATCGCGGTCGAGCCAGAACTGGTCGTAGTCGGGATGGTCGATATACTCGTTCCAGGCGGCGTTATCGCCTTTGAAGTACTTGTGGTTGACGTTCGCCATCGGCCCGAGCTCGAGGAAAAATTGATAGCCATCCGGCGTCCCATAGTCGAACCCGCCCCGTGTTACGCCGGCGAGACCATTACTCCAAGTCCAGGAGAAGGCGATCATCGGTCGAAATGCGCCATAGTGCCGGTAGTCATCCCCAAGAAACTCGACGCCGGGCCCGCCTTGCGGGGATGCCGCGCGTAAAGCGGGGTGCGGATCGAGCAGGCCCATATAGGTGGTGAAGCCTGCGGCGGAGATCCCCCACATCCCGACGCGCCCATTGTTGTGCGGTATGTTTTTGACCAGCCAATCGATCGTGTCATAGGCATCGCTGCTCTCATCCACCTGGCCGCGGGTCTTCTTCGGAAGGTACGGCGGATGGTGAAGGAAGGCACCCTCGGACTGGTTCTTTCCCCGCACTTCCTGATACGCAACGACGTAGTTCTGACCAGCGAATTCGGCGGAAGGCCCGATGGCCTCGCGCATTTTACCCGGGCCATAGTTGCCAAGCGCATACGGTGTGCGCAACAGGAGGATTGGACGGGAAGCTGCTGCATCCACGGGAATATAAATCTGGGTGTATAGCTTCGCCCCATCCCGCATCGGGATCATCTCTTCGCGCTTGAAATAGGGACTTTTGGCGTTGATCTCAGCGACTGCACTGCCCGCGGCGAGCGTCATGCCGGCGGTGAGAATCAACCCCCGAAGAATATGAGACTTCATCACTCCTCCCCTATTGAAAACTCTCGAACACAAATGGGACCCGATGGCCAGGTCGCGATTTCACACACAGGCTTGCAGCAAGCCGCTGGCGGCAGGACGATCGAGTTCCGCAAGCACCCAGCGGCGCCCTCGTTACATCGATGATCAGTTAGCCAGAACAGGAATTATCAGCGCCGAAGGGCGACTCACGTCATGGTAGATAGTCTGGCGCGCCGTCCGCCATTCGACATCAGTCGCTACCGGATTGCCCGTATTCTGGTTAGGGTTGTACCGAGGCGCAGCGCTGCTGGAAATTTCAACCCGAATCCGATGTCCCGGCTCGAATGAGTGGGCAATGTGCCCCAGGTCGATGTGGTATTTCTCGACCTTTCCAGGCGTCAGAAGCTCTGTTTTGTCGAGGCCGTTCCGGTAGCGTGCACGGATGATGCCCACCACTCTTGCTCCCAGCACCACTGCCCGACCGTCCGGATACACATCGACGATCGAAGCGGTGAAGTCAGTGTCGCGGGCATCGCTGGCGGCATACAGCTCGACTCCCACGCGGCCGATCACTTGCACGGCCGCATTCAACGCCTCGCCCGTATATACCAGCACGTCGTCCCTGCGCTCCAAGGCGCGGCGGTCGACTGCATATGTCGACCCGGAGATGAAGAAGTCCGAAGGCACGGGTTTCTTGGGGTCAAAGTCATAGCGATCCACAGGCTCGCTTCCCGCGCGGATGGTGAGCAGCCTGCCGTCGCCAGACAGCGAGTTTGCTCCGCCTCGGCTCGAAAGATACAGCCTGCTGGCCTCAGCGTTTGGAATCGGGTAGGTATCGAATGCCCGCCACTCGTTGCGACCGGTGATATACAACCTGGTCCGTGGATAATTGAATTTTTCCGTCGTTCGCTTCAGGTACCTGTCAAAGAACTCCAGATGCACCTGTTTCACGTCGATGATGGAATCTCCAGTGAACTCCATCTCGCCTTTCTTTCTCTCACCTCCGTCAAACGTCTGGCCGTGCTCCCAAGGGCCGACGATCAGATACTGTTTGTCATTAGCGGGTGAATGTCTGGCCATGCCCTGCCAATAGTGCATGGCCCCTGGCTGGTCGGCGTCAAACCACCCGGTGATATGCAGCGTCGGTATGGCGATAGCGCGGAACTGTTGCTCGGTGAACTGAATACGCCTCCAATAGTCATCCAGCGTATTGTGTTGCAGCCATTCTCTATACAGCGGCATTTTCCGACCCATCACTTCATCCGCTGTCAGCAACGGTCTGTGGGCGAGAATGCTGGTCCAGTCCTCTTCGCTGAGATTGGTCTGACCAATGGTTGCCGAGACGAGATTGCTCCATGAGAGCGCCCACTTATGCCAGAAAGCACCGCCCACATAGGGCAACTCGTCCAGATAGTCGCCGGCAGACGCCGTGGGTGCGATGCAGACCAGATGCGGCGGACGCTGACTGGCGGCCAGCCATTGCACGGTGCCACCATAAGAATAGCCCATCATGCAGACGCGCCCGCTGGACCACGGTTGTGCCGCCAGCCCTTCCACGGCATCGTAACCGTCGTTGGCTTCCTGAAAGAAGAATCCAAACGAGCCCTCCGAATCGCCGCGCCCCCGAACGTCCTGCACGGCTACGGCATACCCTCTCTCGGCAAAGAATCTGGCCAGCTTCGGATACCTGGACCCTGTTTTGAGGTACGGAGTGCGGATGAGAATCAGCGGGTGCTTACCCGCGCCATCCGGTAACCAGACATCCGAGGACAACTCGACGCCATCCCGCATCGGGGTGCGCACATCGAACAGCCGCACGATCGGTCCTGCAGCATGAGCTTGCGACGCCAGAACTGCGCACAGGACTGCACTGCAAATCTTCTCAATCATTTCCGCTCTCCGAAGTGTCGAAAAAACGCCCTCATCGGGCTGGCTGGTAACCTGCCGCGTTTTTTTGCTGATTCGTGCATTCGCAAAGTGACACTGAAATGCAGAGATTGCCGGTCATATCCTGCAAACGTCGTGGTGAAATGGTGTCGCCTCATGACGCGTAGCCCGGCAGCACAGGTCTTCTGAGATGCACGCCTGTTGCTTCCTGATACGCCTTGCCAAAGCTGAGCAGCTCCGTTTCGCCGAACGGACGCGCGAAGAACGTCACCGACTGTGGCATCCCGTCCGCAGCGAACCCGCACGGGACAGCCAATGCCGGATAGGTGGCAAGATTCGCCATCTCGGAATGGCGTTGCGCGGTACCTTGACGCCGGACATCTTCCCCGCCCGTAGCAGCAACGGCATTCGATTTCTTGAAATCGACGCTGATGGGGCCGAAGTACACATCGACGCCTTGCGTCGCCTCGGCCAGCTTCATCATCAACATCATGCGAGCGCGCTGGGCTTGCAGATACTCCACCCCCGGCACCAGGCGCATGGCCCGCATCCAATCGACTCGTCTCCGGTCTCTCATGCTCCGGTCCTGCCCTGACCGAATCAGCTCATCGAAGAACGCCGCCGATTCGAGGCGCAGCGCCGGGAGCCTTGTCGGAAAGTCAGGTACATCGACGGCAACGAGCTTCACGCCCAGCGCTCGAACCTGCTCGATGAGCAGCTCGTTGTTGCGCCTGCCTTCCACTTCCGTGACCTCTTCGAACGCCCGCGCGAGATATCCGATGCGCAGTGCTCGCGCGTCAGACCGGGCATCCCAGTTGAAAGGAACGTCCATGACGCTGAGGTCACGACCATCCGGCCGTGCGATTTCTCTCATGACCAGGGCGCAATCCTCGGCATGGCGGCACATCGGCCCGGGACGATCTGTGGTCCATGACAAGGCCATCGCACCGTGGCGGCTGATTCGCCCGAACGTTGGACGCAGGCCTGTCACTCCGCATCGGGCGGACGGCCAAAGGATCGAGCCATCCGTCTCACTGCCCAATGAGAATCCGACCAGCCCAGCTGCGGTCGCGGCCGCTGAGCCAGACGACGATCCGCCGGTACCGGTGGCCATGTTCCACGGATTCCTGGTCTGCCCGCCAAACCAGAGGTCATCGCCCCCGGCCAGCTCCGAGGTGGACAACTTCGCGACGAGAATCGCGCCGGCCTCGTCCAACATCTCCACCACGCTTGCGTCGTAGTCGAGAACCTGATTCTCCTTGAGCGAGAAGCCCCACGTCGTGCGATATCCTTTCACGGCGAATATGTCCTTGATCCCCCATGGAATGCCATGCAACGGGCCCCGGTATCTGCCCGCCGCGATCTCGGCGTCCGCCTTGCTTGCCAGCGCGAGCGCTCGCTCCTCCAGAAGCGTGACGACGCAATTCAACACGCCCTTGCGGCCGTACCGTTTCAGCCGCTCCAGATACATCCGGGTCAGCTCGAGCGACTTCACTGCGCGCGTCGCGATCAATCTCGCCAGAGTCGCGACCGACGAGAACGCGAGCTGCTCCAGATCGGCAGGCCGCTCGACGGCCGGTACGCTCATACCGAATGCCCGCTTCTCCCGGTTCACCTTCATGCCCGGCACGAGCGCACTGAAGTGCAGCGGCGGCTCGATCTCGTCAGGGATGTGAATCTTTCGCAGGCTCTCGAACTGCTCAAGATTGCTGTTCACATGATCGAGCAGCTTCAGCTGATCTTCCTCGCTGAGCTCGAGTCCGGCGACGACCAGCGCGCCTTGCAACACTTGCGCACTCACTCGCTGCGCGGAGGCCTCACGCATGTTCGCCCAGAGCGCACCAGGCAGGAGGCTCCCTCCCGAGCCCATCGCGGATAGGCCAATTCCGGAAAAAGCGGCTATGAAACGCCGCCTGGCCACTTCCGAGCCCCGATCTGGGCCATCTTGCACGGATGTTTTGTCTCGGTGATTGCCGCAGGGATGAGCGAGGGACCCGTGGCCAGAGTCAAGCGGGACGCTTACGGTTTTCCGACCTCGCCATGGTTCCTCAGAAGGAATAGCCGAGCTGAACCCCAAAGCTGCGGGGACGCAGGCGGTAGCCAAAGTTCGGGCCCAGCCCAGGCGTGGTGTCGCGGTTGCTGAAGTCATCTCTATTGGTGAGATTGCGGACGAACAGCCCGACGCTGAGGTTTCCGAACGCCGTGCCGCCGTTGACGTCGATCTTGGTGTAACCGCCCGCTCGCAAGTCGGGAGATTCCAGAATGTTGCCGTAGAAGGAACCGACGTGAATCGAATCAGCACGCAGGAAGGCCTCGCGGCCGCCGATATCGAACTGGTACTGCAGTCCTAAGCTCGCATTTACTTTGGCCGAGCCTGGCAGCCTGTCGCCCGCGTGAGCCCTCAAGGCCACGACGTCCTCGAGCAGTGTGGCGTCGATATAGCCACCCCCTAAGTCGAGCCTGAACGCACGGTTCATCTGCCGGGTCGCCTGGAACTCAACACCTTCGGAACGAGCTACGCCGGCATTCGCGTTATATGCACGACCGCAGCCTACGGTACCCGGCGGCGCGGCTGAGCCGCCTGGTGCCAAGGCACGGACCGGCACGTCGGTCCAATCAATGCGGAAGACATCCGCCGAGATCGTCAGACGTCGTTCCAGGAACGAGAGCTTGGTACCAATTTCGTAGCTTTCCACCGTATCGGAGGCCAGTATTCCCGTTGAAGCGATCGTGATGCCGGTCGTGCCGTCGAGGATGCCGTCGTTGTCCGTGTCGCAGATCCCCGCCGGGAGTGGCGCCTGCGGCCTGCCGAGCCGAAACCCCTCCGCCCAGCTGGCATAGACCAGCGTGTCGGCATTGAGCTTGTAGCTCAGATTGGCCCGGTAGCTTTCGCCTGAAGCTTCCGACTTCGTATTCGAGCGACTCGTGCCATAGAACGGTCCCCTGAGGTCTTGGCTGATGCGGCGCTCGAAATCGTACCGGCGTACACCGCCGGTAAGCGTAAGGTCCTTCACCATCTCCCACGACACTTCACCGAATGCCGAGGTTTGCTCCAGCTGACGCCTGTCGGTGCTCAGACCGATGTTGCGGACACCGACGCAAGCCGCGCAGATATCGTTCGTCGCTGGATCGCCGAAGAACCAGAAAGAGAAGTCATAGTCGTCACTGGTGTCTTCCCTGTACACGCCGGCGAGGAAGTTCCAGGCGCCTTCCAGCTGCGTCGCCAGCCGCACTTCAGCGTTGTTCTCACGATGCTCCGTGTCCAGTCCCGATGACAATGCCCAGCTGTTGCCGCCCGTGACGCCGCCGACCATGGCGGTTGGATATCCGTAGTCGGTGCCACTTTTGGTGTCCGAGTAGGTCGCGGTCAATCGCCCCCAGCCGAGGTCGTACTCAGTCGTCATATTTGCTATGGCGATGTCCGTGTCGACCCAGCCATGTGTTCTCCCGTCCCGGACATGCTCGGGAGCCAGCTGAAATGTTGCCTGCGTGTACCCCGGCTCGCCAACGAATCCCGCAAACCCAATTCCGTCCATCTCGGTCTTCTGATTGAGATAGGAGAGCGTGATCTTCCACTGATCTGTCGCCTGAAACAGGACCGCGGCGCGCCCGCCCATGAATTCCTGGGCGCCGACGTCGTCGTCGTCGGAAGCGAACGCCTGCGCTCGATACTTCGCGACCGGCCCGGCCTGAAACGCGGCATCCGAGCCTGCGACGTTCTTGTAAAAACCGCTGTAGTCGTATCGGTAGGCGACCGCGCGCAGTGCCAATTTTTCCCTGACGAGCGGAATGTTCACCACTGCCTGGGCCATGTTGTCCCCCCCGCCTTCGCCGGAGGTGACACCGTAACTGGCCTTGACGTTGCCCTCCAGACGATCGAGGTTGGGCGGCATCGGAATCGTTCGCACCGCTCCGCCGAGCGATGAGCTGCCGAAGGCCGTGCCTTGCGGTCCGCGCAGCACCTCTACACGCTGGATATCGACAAGCTTGATGTCGACGCTGGTATCACCGCCGGTGCCCGCAGAGTTCGTAGTCGGCGTTTCACCGAAGTAGGTTGCGACCGTCGTGCCTGCGCTGAAGTTCTGCGACGCTGGCGAGGTCTCGAGGCCCCGGATGATGATGGCCTGACCTACCATGCGACCCTCCTGGCTCACGCCCGGAATGCCACGCAAGTAGTCTTCGGAGCTCACCAGGCCGCGCTGGCTGATGTCGTCGGCCCCCACGACCGTGATGCTGATTGGCACGTCGTTGACGTTTTCGGCCCGCTTGGTCGCAGTCACCACGATCTCTTGAGGACCCGTTGACTTCGAGTCTCGATCTGCCGCTCCGGCATTCTCACCTGGGGAACCCGCAGGCTTGACACCCGCCTTGTCGGTGGACTCATCGTTTCGTGCGACTCTGAAATTCCTGTCCTCGTTTACTTCTCCGTTTGTCTGGCGAGAGGTCTTCGTCAGCGAGCTCACCGATCCCTGTTTGGCGCTCTTGTCCTTGATGAGGAGCACCCCGGAAGGCGTCCTATCGACAACCAGACCCGAGCCCTTCAACAGGATTTCGAGTGCCTGATCGGTGGTGTAGGTGCCTTCGAGTGGCGCACTTTGCTTACCTGTGACGAGCTCGTCGGAGAAGAGGAGCTGTTCGTTCGCCGTCGCCGAGAGGATTCTTAGCGCTTCTGCGAGGGGTTGCGCCGGGATCGAGAGCTTGTAGGTGTCGGATGCCTGCCCCGGCACCTGGGCTTGCGCACGTTGTGCTGCGATACCGCTGATGCCGACCACGAGAACGAGGGAGCACGCGGCCGCGGAGGTGGCGGCGTACAGGTGTCGAACGCACTGTCGGAGCAGGGGTCGAACGCCTTTTCGGACGCTGAGGTGCGGAAGATTGCTCATAGTCTCGCTGGCAATGTTAGTCATTATCTCCCCTTCTGCGATCTGAGTGTGGGCGGATCCGGGTGCCTGCCCAGAGGCACTGTTGTGCATAGCGATGGCGACTGCGGGAAGCCGGTTGCCTCGCTTCCTCTGACCTGGCTTCGTTGCTGTTTGATGGAACCGCCCTTGTACGTTTATTCCGACGCGGCACTTTGTGGAACCCACAGGGGTGTGGGATTTTTTCTTATGGATGGCGCGGAAGGAGACGCGCGAAAACCACGCTCAGACGAGTCTAAGGGACTTCCGGCAACCGCCTCATCTCCGGGCGGTCAGATGGATCTTCGATGCGCCGACGCGATCGACGTGAACGGGGAAATAGGTCGAGATCGCCTCAACGAAGGCATTCGAATCGCCGGCGTTGAACACGCCGCTGACGCTCACGTCCTCAACCGAGGGATCCACGTCAATCTGCAACTGAGAGTAACGATTGATCCGTTCAGCGGCACTGCCCAGCGGCTCGTTATCAAAGAACATCTTTCCAGATTGCCAGGCCGTAGCTCGCTCGACGTCGATCTTGGATAGAACAACCGCCTGCCCATTGGCTCGGACACGCAAGCCCTCTCCCGCCGTCAGCTCAACGACCGGCACGCGTGATGTGCCCTGCCCTGAACCGTCCACCGGCGTCTTCGCCTCTAGTTGGTGCGGCGCCGACGTCACTTTACCGCCGTCGTTGGCGGACAGGCGTGAGCTCTGCCGCGACGTGAGGGAATCGGTCGCTGAATCGATGCCGGTGACTGCGACATGACCTTCAATCATCGAGACGAGGACGCTACCCGCGACCAGCTCCACATTGAATTGCGTGCCCAAGGCAATGACGGTTTGATCACCGGCATTGACCCGAAACGGCCGCGTTGGATCCTTTGCGACGTCGAACCGGGCCTGGCCGCGCTCGAGCGCAATGACTCGTTGAGCCGCTGCGTACTGCACGCGAACGCGGGATTTGGCATCGAGCGTTACGACCGATCCATCCTCGAGCGTGAGCGCGCGCCGTTCGCCAACGTCGGTGGTATAAAGCCCTCGCTGGGTGTACATCCAGGCCAGCGCACCTAAAGTCGCCACGACGACCGATGCAGCCAGGGCGCTGTATCGCAAGAGCCCGCGCCGCACCGACCACCGGCGCCTTGCAGCTCGCCGAGCGTCGTCCAGGGCATCGCGCCGGCCGAGCATGATCTCTGGCGCGGAACCGAGCGTCCCGACCATAGACCAGGTAGCCGTCACCTGCTGGTAGGCGCGCTTATTGAGCGGATCGCCTTCGAGCCAATTCTTGAGTAGCGGAAGATCCTCGACCTGCGCAGCCTCCGAGCGCACACGCAGAAACCATCTCGTGGCTTCCTCAAGCTGAGTGTCGGTAGGCTCCGCCACCTCGCCCTGATGATCTGCGCTGCTCATCGGTGGTGCAACCGACGGGTGAGGTGTATCGCGGCCCTCTCCAGCTGCTTTTCGACGCCGCTGATGGATATCCCGTACATTTCCGCGATCTCGCGGACCTTCAGGTTTTCAAACTTATATAGATAGAACATTGCGCGGGTCCTTTCGCCAAGTTCATCCAGAGCTGATAACACCTCCTCCAGAGCCCTCTCTCCCAGTACGACGCGCTCGGGGGATAAATCCACAGTGAGGACATCGGCAAATTCAGCAATGGCCTCTGCGGGGATCGGCTCCTCGACGCCGTGCGTGTGGGCCCTGCGGGCTCGATCCCGCAACAGATTTACCGCTATGCAAAAAACCAGCGCTTCGGCATTGGCGATGGGGCGGGTCTCGAGGCTGCGCAGGATCCGCTCAAACACATCCTGCGTCAGATCCTCAGCCTCTGAATCGCTGCGAACCCTGCGGCCGAAATAGGCCAGAAGCGCAGGACGAAAGCGGCGGTCGAGATGAGCGATCTGCTCCGCGCGGCTGTCCTTTGCACCGTTTGGAAGGCTCGGGACAAACGGATTGGGGGTGAGAGGATTCTTCACAGCCGTAAGGATGCCGCTGGGCAATCCGTGTGGCAAGCGCACGAAAAATCACTGTGGGTTTTGCTCGCTCGCGCGTCGTACTGGTTTTGGGCACCGTCGCCGACAAGCCCGGGAAGAGAACCTTCGAACCTAAATGCCAATCCTGCGAAGCTCGAAGAGCGAAGCAGATGGCACACCCGGAGAGATTCGAACTCCCGACCTTACGTCTCCGGCGGCGGCACCGGGTGGCGATGGAAAGCTACGCGGACCGCTGAGGCGCTTTCCGTTTCCGTCGCGAGCCGATCACGAAGTATGGGTGTAGATGATCTTCCACCCGCTGTCGGTGCGCATGTAGATGGTGCTGAAGAGCGCGGTCTCGTCTCGCCCGTCCTTGGAAACCATATGGTAGCGTCCGTTGGCCAGCGCATAGTCACCGTCCAGCGCACGCACCGAATTGACCTCCAGCCTCAATCGCGGCCGGTCGGTGGTGGACAGATACGCCTGTAAGTCCCGCATGTGCGTGGCGTAATCGATATATTTTTCACCGGCCACCTGCACCATGGATGGATGGTATATGGACATGACGACTGCCAGGTCACCGCGGTTGAACGCGTCCTGCAGGGTGCTGACCCGCAGGCGCACGGCACCGGCGACGCAATCCGCACTGCAGGCAACCGGCGATTCCTCCGCAGCGGCGACCGATACGCAGAACACATATCCGATCGACAACAAACAAGCAGCCGTCTTGATGTACTTCAAGGGCCTCTCCTAATTCTTCGCGCCCCGCTGAGTCGCGCGCTGCGTGCCAACGACGGCGTTGCAGAACTAGAACCGCACTTCCAGCGAGAGACCGAAAGTCCTGGGCCTGAGGACCGTGCCGGCCAGGGGTGCGCCAAAAGCACGGTTGGGAACCGCGCTGGTCACCGCGAAGTCATCGGTCACGTTGTCGATTCTGGCGACGAGACTGAAGCGCGACCAGTCGAGTCCGCCGCGCAGGTCAAGCGTGTCGTACGAGGGCAGCCGATAGGAGCCAGCCCCGGAAAATGCGGTGTTTTGCGCGCTGTGGTACGCGTAGGTGAGCCCGGCGTTCGCGACCAGGTCACCTGAAACCGGTATCCGGTAGTCGATGAGCGCCGCCGCATTGAGCTTGGGTGAATACGGCAGCGGGTCGCCGTTCGCGGCACCCAGCGTGGGCGCGTTGGAAGTGATTTTTGCATCACCGTAGTTGCCTTTCAGGCTGATGCTCAGGTCCTCCACCGGCATGAACTGGAACGCGGCTTCGAGGCCATCGCTCTTCGCCTTGGCGGCGTTGCCGACGGCGGCAAAGTTCTGGACGATGACGCTGATCTGAACGTCCTTCCAATCCATGTGGTAGGCGGCTGCAGAGAAGGTGATCCGCTGATCCCACGCAGATCCCTTGATTCCAGCCTCGTAGTTCCAGAGCTCATCGGAGGTGAAGGACTCCGGCACACCCGCGGCGATCTGCACCGAATTGCGTTCATTGGGACCGCCCGGCCGATAGGCGCTCGCGGCGCGCACATAAAGAGTCAGCGTCGACTTCGGTTTGTAGCTCACCGTGAACAGGTAGTTTTCCGCCGAGTCACTCGAAGCGCCCCGCGTATCGCTGACTCCCAGGAGACCCGTGGCCACCGCGCCGTAGTCCTGGTCGTTGGAGCTGTAGCGCATCCCCACCGTGCTTTCCAATTTATCGGTGAAATGCCAGGTGATGTCGCCAAAGATCGCCCGTTCCTCGAAATGGGTAGTGTTGGTGTAAGTGTAGACGTTGTAGTAAGGGGATGACGGCGGAAGGATCACTCCTGCGGGATCTGTCCCGCGGATGATGACGTCCCAGATATTTTTCTCCCGCGTATAGAATCCGCCCAGCAGCCACTCGAGGCGACCGGGCACGGAAGTCAATCGAAGCTCATCACTGTACCGGGTGGATCGCGGGTTGCCTTGATAGCTGACCGGTGCTCCGCCGACGAGTCCCCTCAGGACGCTGAAATCGACAAAGGTGTCGGAGATGAAGTTGGCGTAACTGGCGATATTGGTCAGCGTCGCGAACCCCAGGTCCAGGGCGGTGGTGTCGCTGAGCGCTCGGAATTTGGTCGTGAACGGCTGGTCGATTGGCGATCCGTAGGTCAGCCCTCCCAAGGAGGGACTGAGCGTTCCGCTGTTCAGATAGACCTGGTTCTGCCCGTCGGCTTCGATATTCTGCACCAGGCCGCTCAGCGTGGTCTCCAGGCGCTCGGTCAATTTCGCCCGCAAGGACAGGCGCGCGCCCTTGACCGTGGCTTCGTTGATATCGGCGCCATTACCGAATGACACGTTGTCCACGAAGCCTGCATCGCGACGATAGAACACCGACGCGCGCAGCCCCACCCGGTCCTGCACCACCGGGACATTCACCGAACCCCGCACGCCGTACCCCGTTCCTCCGCCGTCGACCTGCGATCCATCGGTGCGCATGCTGCCTTCGAAAGTGTTGAAGTCGGGCTGGCGGGTCACGAACTTGATCAGGCCTCCCTCGGCGCTCGCGCCATACAGCGTGGACTGCGGTCCGGCGAGTACCTCGATGCGCTCGATGTCTGCGAGGTCTGGATCGAAGGAGTGGCTCAAAGCGGCGATCGAGGTCGTCGTACCTGCGAACGGCGAGCTTGGGGTAAAAGGCACCTCATCCAGGTAGAGACTCACGGCGGGAGAGCGATCGTTGCCGGTGGAAATGCCACGCAAGGTCACCTTGCCTTGCCCGGGACCCGCGCCGCCGACCAGATTCAATCCCGGAACCTGCTTCGTGTAATCGGCCAGCTGAACCACGCCCTGAGAGAGCAGTTTCGCGCCCGTGAGCACATCTATGGAAGACGGTACGTCCTGCGCCCTTTGAGTGACTTTCTGGGCGGTGACGATGAGCTCCTGAATACCTTTGTCCGGAGAATCCTGAGTCTTGTTTTCTTCAGAGCTGGCCGCCGCGGAATTCCGATCCGCCGTGCTGCGGGGTTCCTTCACCGATTCGGATTGAGCAACGCGCATTCCTCTCGCCGGCGAATAGCTGGCACTCGACTTGGACGGAGCCGCTCCCAGCGGGACCATAAGAGGGACGATGGTCACCGTCTTCTCGTCCAGAAACTTGTACGTCAGCTCCGTCCCGCTCAGAAGCGCCCGCAGCGCTTCATCCAAAGTCAACTCGCCATTGGCCCCTCTGGTGCTCACGCGCCCCACTATCTCGGCGCGATAAATCATTGCCAGCCCGCGCTCTTCTGCAAAGCTCTTCAGCGCCGTCCCCAGATTCTGCGCGGGAATTTCGGTCCGCTGCCGGATCGAAGCCGCAGCCTGATCGGCAGCCACAACGGAAACAAGACTCATCGCTATCGCGACAGCGAGCGCTACACGCATGATCACTCCCCTGCCCCATATGGGGCGTATGTGGTTCGCCGTTTGAAATTGCGGCGGTCTCATACGGATATAGAGCGAGCTATGCGTAAACTGGTCTACCTGTTTCGTTTGACGAGGATGCGGTGATCGTGCTCGAGGACGGAGAGGCCCGGCTGATCACGCAGGAATCGAACGAAACGCTCCAGGGAATCCGGATCGAGAGCATCGAACGTTCCGCTCACCTTGAAGTCCTCGATCCCCTCCGGCTCGACGACCACCTTCCGGGTGTTGAACCGGTTGAATTCCTCGGCTGCATCCCTGAGATTGGCGAATTCGAGTGCGATTCTCCTCTGCGTCCAGGCAGCCGCCATTCTCATATCCGCCGGCGCTGGGGCGGTAGCACCCACTCCTTCATGCACAGTCAACTGCTCACCAGCTCCCAAAAGAATCTCACGCCGCGATTGCGCAACCGACTGCGTGAGTGTGGGTGATTCAGCCTCGCGGGAGTGCCCGGATTGAGTCGGGCGTTCTTTTGAAAGCTCAATTGAAGGAGCACCTTCATGCCCGGCCAAGGGCAGCACTGCGACTCTGCCTTCCAGCACCGTGACCGTCGTACCCGTCGCCCGGCGGTGCACATCGAACTGGGTGCCGATGGCGCGCACACTCATCGAATCATTCCGCACCACGAATGGACGTGCAGCGTGCTTGGCCACACGGAACAGCGCCTGTCCCTTTAATAAGTCCACCGCTCGTTCGGTATCGGTAAAGCGCTCCCGGATGCGGGTATCGGCATTGAGCTCGACAATTGTCCCGTCCCGCAGTACCAGCGTCCGCTGCTCTCTGACCTCAGTCGCGTAAACTCCGCGCGCGTCGATCATCCAGTAACCCGTTGCCACGACACCGATCATGAGCAGGGCCATCGACGCCGCAAAGGCAAATCGCCAGCCCCTCTGTGGCGCCGTGCTCCACCGCCCGCCAGGAGCGCCCGCGTCGGGGTGACCTGAGGAAATGACGTCGAGAGGGACGAGAGTGCGCTCCGTCTTGACGGCGGCCATCAGTGCATCGACGTCTATCACCCGCCGCTCGTCCAGAGCCAACCCGTCTTCCCATAGCGCGGTGGTTTCGAGAAACGCACGCACGTGCTCGGGGGACGCATCGAGCCACGCCGAGAACCGCCCGCGCATTCTGGCGTCCGTCTCGTCGGTCTCGAGCTCTACCAGCCACTGCGCCGCCTCGTCATAAATCTGCGTATTCATCCGGGCAGCCTTACCTGTCACCGTGAATCTGGCGGCTGCACTGAGATACCGCCTTTGCAAGGTGTTTCTTGACCATGGCACGGGAGATACCCATACGCTCCGAGATCTCATCGATTGAGCAGCCATCGCGTCGCTGCAGAATGAATGCCAGGCGGGTTTTCGCTGACAAACGTGCCAGAGCGCGCTCGAGTGCCTCGAGCCGGCGTTCGAGATGCATCTGAGTGGCCAGATCACCGTCATCGACCAGTTCAGCCTCCTCGAGAGCGTCATTGATGTCTACTGGCTCGGGTCTCGCCCTAGCGTTTAAGGTGTGCTGGTGTAGAACGTGTCCGGCAATCGTCAGCAAGTAAGCCTGGGGGTTGCGAATCTTGTCTTGACGCTCGACACGCAAGAAACGCAAGAAGACCTCTTGAGCGAGATCCGCCACGTCCGCCGAGTTGCGCAGATACCGGGTCAGAAACCGGCGCACGCGCCGGCCATGGCTTGCTGCAAGGGCGGCTACGATGCGTTGGTGTTCGTCGGCTTGCACAGGCGCGTTCCCATGGGTAGCGGCTGGGGCGCTTACCCCCTACTAGATTAGAGCGTGCACGCGGAAAACAGAGCTACCTGTTTCGTCCATTCGCGCCTACGGGATAAAGTTCAAACTTCCTTTTCCGAGCCCTAGCTGCCTGGAACCCCTATCTCCACAAATCGTGGACCCTACCTTTCGCGTCAGACAGTCCCGGATAATGACTACTCAGGGATCACCTCTTCCATCTATCTGTAAGTATTTGGATTTGCTTGGTTCGATGGACTCATGGAAATACCGAAGCCACTTAGGCATTGATTCATAAGCAGATTATGATAGTTTATGAATTCTTCATAAGCTTCATAAGATCAGTATAAATGAATCCTCGTACCAACCCCTATGCACCCGGTGCATGAACCCCGCCACCTGAGCTTGCAGGTCGGGATGACCTAATCGAGAGAGCCGCCATCGCCCTCGATCGAATTCGTGTAGGACGGGCCGCACGAAGTTTCATCCTGTACGGTCTACGGGGAGTTGGTAAAACGGTACTGCTCAATCGCATTCGCCTGGATGCTGAGGCGCGGGGTTTTGAGAGCGTAAAAATCGAAGCGCCCGAAGAACGTTCGCTTCCCGCAGCACTGGCGCCTGCTCTCAGATCGACACTCATCAGGCTAAGCCGTACCGAGGCCGCTAAAGAGGCGGCCTCTCGTGCATTGCAAGCGCTGGCGGGTTTCGCAAATGCACTCAAGTTGAAATATCAAGATATTGAAGTGGGAATCGAATTGCCGGCTGAGAAAGGCTTGGCTGATAGCGGTGACCTGGATAACGATCTGTCAGAACTTCTTACGGAGGTTGGAAAGGCAGCTCGGCAGCGCAATACGGCTGTTGTTTTGTACATTGATGAGTTGCAGTACGTTGCTGAAGATCAACTTGCCTCGCTGATCTCGGCACTTCATAACGCCAGCAGCCAGAATCAGCTGCCCATAACGATGGTTGCAGCGGGTCTGCCACAACTGCTTGGTCAAATGGGACGCGCCAAATCATATGCAGAGCGCTTATTTGAATTCACCCCGGTAGATCGGCTTGACGATGCCGCCGCACAAAAAGCCTTGCGAGTTCCGGCGCAAAAGGAAAGCGTAGAATATGAAGATGGCACTGTGAAAAAAATTCTCCATGCCACGCAAGGATATCCCTACTTTCTACAAGAATGGGGAAAGCACACCTGGAATTTGGCAGACGCCTCACCCATCCGCGTCGAGTTTGCAGAGCAGGCCACGAACCAGGCGCTGGCAGAACTGGATGCCAGTTTTTTTCGGGTGCGCTTTGATCGACTAACGCCGACCGAGAAAAAATATGTGCGGGCAATGGCGGAATTGGGGTCTGGGCCTCATCGATCCGGCGACATAGCCGAGAAGCTGGGCCGCGAGGTCAACAGCGTGGCGCCGATCAGAAGCTCTCTGATTGCAAAGGGCATGATCTATAGTCCAGCACATGGAGACACCGCATTTACGGTTCCGCTGTTTGACGGCTTCATGAAGCGAACAATGCCTTTCGTGGCCTGACGAAACATAACGCTGATACGGCATATTCACGACATTCGCCGGGGGTATTTACGATTAGATGTAACATCCTTCCATTCAAGCACCAGCAGGCTATGTTTCTCCAAGATTCCCGCTTCGTGCCCGTCCTGCATAGAATGCCAGGGCCGTCTCTTCGAAGTCGCCAACCAGAAATGTGGCGATCGGGCGCGCGTACCAATTGAAGGTCGTGCTAACCCGGTAGCGCATTACCACTCGCAATCGTGTGCCCTCGGTTTGGGGCTCCAATTTGTACTCAGTGTCAATTACATCGAAGTAGCGGCCGCCAATGCGCACGTGATCGTCCAGCGCTCCCGGCGGAAATGAATCAGACGCAAAGCGGTACGTCCACCGCACGTATTTTCCGGGCACCCAATCAGACGCCACCTGTTCGAAGCGAACCTGCTTTCCCATTTCGATATGGCGGATGAGACGACCGTCTTCGTGCGTAGTCACTGCCGAGAGCGGCAACGGAACGCCGATGCGATACATCCAGCCTTTAGCCATTTCACTGGGCGCAATGTCACGCGTGGACAGAAGCGCCTTCCATACTTCTTCCGGTCGTGCGGCAATGGTTCGACTCCGCTCCACGCTCACGATCGTTTGCGGCAGAGGCACCTGTTGTTCCATCGAGCCGAAGACTAGCGGTAGAGCCACAAATGCAAACGCGCCACGTTTTGGCCACTGCGTCCAACGACACACAGCACCGGCGAGCAGTCCGCCCAAACCGCCAACGACGGCAAACAACGGCACTATCAGAATCGCGCAAATGATGCCCTCTACAAGGATTGCCAGTGTCCCCAACACAAAAAGCGAGTTGGCCGCCGCGCCAATCCCAAAGTAGTACCCCCAGGAGCGCCGAGCGCTGCGTTCGGCCATCACCACAGAAATGGCGCTCACCGCCAGTGGCGCGAGCAACACGAAAGAACTCATCATCACGTTGAACGGCTGGCTTCCTTTACCGTTAAAGAATAGCCGTATGGCTAGCCCAACCAGGGCGCCAGCAAGAACCGGCCACCACCACCGCCCTACTCTGGGCGCCGCCGGAGCCGTCGGTAAGTCAGGCCGGGACGACATGCGAACACTTCGGCCGAGGGGTTATCGTGTCTGGCAAGAAATCAAGCTCCATCACTTCAGATCGCGGTGGCAAATCTGCCGGCAAGCGAACCTGCCATACCAAACCCAGTCGACTCAGCCCTCGCAGCACCCACCAACCCGGATCCCATTCCCCTGGCGCGAGCCCGAGCTTCGCCGAACCGGGAAACGCATGGTGGTTGTTGTGCCAGCACTCGCCCATCGTCAGCAAAGAGGTCAAACGAATGTTGCGACCCTGTACCGCCGCACCCTCAACCTGCCAATGTACTACGCCATGGTTGTGCGCAAGAAAACCAATAAGCCAATGACCAAACACACCCGCGCTGACTCGTGCACATACGCCCCAAAAGACAAAACTCCAACCGCCCATGTAAAAGAACAGAATCGCCCAAGGCACATGCTGCGCCATCCAAGTCGCTTCCAGAATTCTGTAGAAGCGATTTCGCGCAATGCGCGTCTCAATTTGAATGTCGGGTGAACTGTCCAGCACCAGATCACAATTCAGCTGCCACCAAGCATCGCGCCACCATGAGCGGCCATGCCGTAAGTAGTCATGGCACCGGGGTAAGCGCTGCGCATAGTCTCGCAACTCATGCTGGCGTAGAAGGCCGATTGGACCGGCAAGCCCTACTTGAACTCCACAGTAGACCAATGTGTATTCGAGCCAGCGGGGGCATTGGAAGCTGTCATGCACCAGTTTTCGATGACTGCCCAATGAATGACCAAACAGCAGCACAAACGCAGTTGAACCCAGAAACAACCCCAGAGCCTCCCACGAAAATGTGAGTGCGCCGCCTGCAACTGCGCCAATCAACATGCCCAAAAACCATAAAGACTTGACCGGTGAGTAGCGTACTGTTCCCGCACAAACTGAATCGACGTCAAGTGCCGAAACACGATGCCGATCGAGACTGACAGGGAGGTTTCTCATGATGCGGCTCAGCCGGCCGAGGGTCTACGCTTTGCCCGTGCACGCGCCTCGCGTTTTAACGGACCCGCCACGGGACAGATTTCAAACGCAAAGCCCGTCAACGTATTGATCAGGCTGTCGGGGACCAATCGGTAATACACCATTTGTCCCTTCCGCTCGCTGGTCACGAGTCCTGCATTCTCAAGCACCGACAAGTGCCGGGAAATAGAGGGCGCCGTCATCTCGAACCGCTCCGCGAGCTCGGATGTGGTTAGCTCCGATTTGGAGAGATAAGCCAAAATCTGCCGACGGGCACTGGACGCGAGCGCTTCAAAAATCTTGTCAGCCATCATGGATGCATACTATTAGCGGATTTGCTAATTAGCAAATCGCAGGACGCGGTGCGTGGGCCCAGGTGAAGCGCTGGAACTTGATGAAACCCTGCAACGCCGAGTGCAGCAAACCAAGTCGGCACGTGAAGGTATTTGGTAGAAATGGCGGGGCTGCGCCGCAATCAAAAGCTTGCCAATGGAACGCGTGCTGCCAAGCCAAGTTCACGCCTTTAGCAAAGCGATCGTTAAGAAGTTGCAGGCCCGTTCCTCTGGTTTCGCCAGGGATTACCTGCGAGCTGTAGTGGATGAGGTGGTGATTCGCCAGGATACGGCCACTATCTCAGGCAGCAACGCGAAACTGGTGCGTGCCGTCGCCTCGAAAAAACCGCCGACGGATCAAGTGCCCAGTTTTATACAAGATTGGCGCGCCCGGAAGGAGAAACTTCGAACTCTCTATTCAAAATTTTAACAGAATGGAATGTATGCCTAACTCAAAGCGCAATTTGATGTCATCCCGATATAGCCCATTTCCTGCCATGGTTCGCTTGATCCAACATCAACCCAAAGACGTTATCGCACTTGGCTTTAAAGATGGCTCGGTCGTATGTAACTGGCAGGTTTTTATCTAGCACTTGCTCAACGGCCGATCGAACAACTTTCTGTGACTGATTGTCCCTGTACCAATCCTGAACTAAGACTTTCGGATGCTCCTCAAGCAGCCGATGCAGCAGCGCCTTTGCAGCCAATCGTACTTTTTGGATCTCGGCTTTGGTCATGCCGTCCTTTTTTAGCAAGTCGAATAGTTCCAGTTCGTCTTCTGTCAGTCCTTCTCGGACGTGACGCTCATCTTCGTTACGAAGCTCCTTCGTAAACTTTATTAAGTCGTCATAGGAATTGTCAGTAGACGATCCGCCGGAGTTGTAACGGTCGATAATCTGTTGCAAACGCTGGGCAAAGTCGACACGAGTTACATTACGGGAGAGCATTTCCTGAAGCTTGTGCTCCAAAAATGCACGCAAGTCCGCAATCTCGATGTTCTTATATGTGGCCTGATAGAAATCGTGTTTGAGCTTTTCAAAATCGATCTTGCTCAGATCCCAGTGTCTCCCCTGGCGGATTGATCGATACTCACCGGGCTTTTCACCGATCCGTGTCTGATCAACTACCACGCTGGTATCGAGCAAGTCGGCAATGCGCTTCTCGACTCGATCGATATCCGCCTCGCCAATTAAGCTATCCACCACGCCCCGCAGATATTCAAAGGCAGCGACCACACGACCCTTGCCGCGCGTCAGAACCTCAGGCCGGCAGGCTTCGTAGAGCGACGAAATGGTGTTCTCGTAGACATTGAAACTCTTGCGCCACTCGTCATTTTTTAACAGTCTGTCAGCGCACTTATTGAACCGGCCCAGCCTGGTGAATACGTCGGCCTGTGCCAATACTTCGTCCAACTTGACTTCTTTTTCACGGCAAAAAGCTAGTCCTTGCTCGATGGCGTCATCCAGCAACTTGAACAACGCCTCTTTATCTTTGACCGGCAGCTCGTCCAGTCCTTCCTGGCCCTGCCCGTAGTCTTTAAGAGCCTTCTTCATGTTCCGAAAGACGTTGTAGTAATCGACAATTTCGCCATTTGCCTTGGAAATACCACTCACCTGCCAGCTGGTCACGCGATTAGCGCGGGCAATGGTCTGCATCAGGGTGTGGTCCTTCATCGGCTTGTCTAGGTATAGCGTCGACACAGTCGGCGCATCAAAGCCCGTCAGCCACATGGCGCACACGAACACCAATTGCAGGGGATTTGTCTCATCCTTGAAGTTGTATTCGATGTCGTGCCCCTCCTTGTCGATGGCGTTCATCCGCTCGCGATGCGGCAGAATGTTCAAGCCCTTCTTCTTGAATTTCTCCTCCTCCCCCGCTTCTTCGCTGATTACTACCGCCATTTCCACCGAATTCATGTAGTCACGGATCGCCTTGAGTCTTAACCGCTCTGGCTCAGTCCTGGCCTTGGAAATCTGGCCCACCAGCTCTTTCAGCTCTTCTTTCCACAGCCGCTGCACTTTGTCGAACATTGCCACAGCGGTGAATTTGTCCACGGCAATCATCATGCCCTTACCGAGGTAACCTCGGCGGGGGAAGTGATACACGATGTCCTTGGCTATAGTTTCCAAGCGATCCGGGCGCTTGATCACTTCTAGCTCGGTAGCGAAGCGCTTCTCCAGTTTCTCGGCTTGCGCATCGTCCAGATTTTCGTCTTCCAGAATCTCATAGAACTCCGCGCTCAATTCGTCGTTCTGAATCAGAACTTCCGGCACACGTTTTTGATAGAACAGCGGCACGGTTGCGCCGTCATCCATGGATTGCTGAAAGTTGTATTCGGAAACATAGTCGCCAAACCAAGCGTTAGTCTTGCGTTCCTTGCCTAGCAAAGGCGTGCCGGTAAAGGCCACATAGTTGGCACAGGGTAGACCGGCGCGCATATTTTCGGCCAGCGACTTGTATTGCGTGCGGTGTGCTTCGTCCACAATCACCACGATGTCATCACGGTTAGAAAGCGTCGGGTACTGCTTGCCCTTGTCATAGCGGAACTTCTGGATCAGCGTAAATACCAGCCGCTTGTTTTGCCCCAGAAACTTGCGCATCTCTTCGCTGTTCTTGGGTTGCGCGGCCTCGGCCTTGGTTACAGTATTGGTGTGGAGAAAATTGCGGTAAATCTGTCCGTCCAAATCGTCGCGATCGGTAATTACCACAAACGTAAAGTTACCCGTCTGCTTGCGAAAAATCTTGCGGGCGTAAAATATCATCGAAAAGCTTTTACCAGAGCCCTGCGTGTGCCAGAACACGCCCAGCTTTCCCTTAAGCTGCTTGCGATTCAGAAACTTATCGTAAGCGCGGTTCACGCCGATGAACTGGTGGTTCTGCGCAATGACCTTTTGCGTGTCTTTGTAGAACAGCACGAAGTTTTCGGTGTAGTCGAGCAACCGTTGGTGCGGGAATAAACCGACAATCACACCCTCCAAGCTCGTGCCATGCTCTTTGATGGCATCACGATCAATCTTCTCTTTCTCATCATCCGCACGCGGCCATGCGAAGAAATGTCCCCACTCCGCCGTGATGCTGCCTACCCGGGTCTCGATGGCGTTCGACAACACGCAGAACACATTGGTCACGAACAACTGCGGGATGTCTTTCTTGTAGTTGGTCAGGTTATCGCCGTAGGCCGCCTTCAGTTTAACATTTGAGTTCTTTAGCTCGATGAATACCAGCGGTAAGCCATTCACGTACAGCAGCACATCGGGTCGGCGAAATCCATGCTCACCCTGCACCCATAGCTGCGTTACCGCGAGATATCGGTTCTGCTTTGGATCGTTGAAGTCGATGAGCGCAACACGTTCCTGCTGCTTCTTACCATTGGCATCGTCGTACTCCACCGGAACACCATCGCGAATCAGCCCATACACCTCCTGATTCGCCGCAATGAGCGACATGGAATACCGTCGGTCGAGCAATTTCTCCAACGCCTCATCAATCACCTTATCGGGAATGTGCGGATTCAACCGCACCGCTGCCTCCTTAGTTCGATCAGCCAAAATCACATCGCGCTTGTGCGCACGATTGGAACCGTCATTCAAATCATCCGGGTCTTGCGTACCACAATCGAGCACATCGAAGCCATGCAGATGTTGAAGCTTCTGCACCAGCGCTTGTTCGATCTGGCCTTCGGAGATGAAGTTAGGCACAGCGCTTTAGCTTCCATTCCATTGGAAATAAACTCGAGGTGGATATCCCCTGCGGCATGCTGGGCGGTCGAACACCTTACCGCCATGCGGCTGAATGATCTCCACCATCAATTTGACAATGGAACGCGGCGTAAAGAACTCACCGCCTTTCTGTCCTTCGCTGCGCGCAAACTCGGCAATGAAGTATTCGTAGATTTGCCCGAACAAGTCTCCGATGGCATCCGCCGGAATATTCGCAAAGTTCTTTAGCAATTGATTAGGAATAGTTCGCGTCTTGGGATCGCGCGTCAGCCGCGCGTATTCATCCTTAGGCAACGCGCCATCCAACTCAGGCTTGTGCTGCTCAATGGCCTGCATCGCCTTCTTAAGCGCCTTGGCTATGTCCTTCTCTTCCGGCAGCTTAAGCAAGTAGTCATACCGCGCCTGGTCCGGCAGATAGAACCCGCACTTTTCGATAGCGATCTCTGACAGAGATTTCTCGCGACGCGTGCCTTTGAGCTTAGCGCACTCTGCAAGAATCTCCTTCTCGTGTTGCTTATATTTGTTGTCGGCAAACTTCAGAAATATAAGTCCAAGTACTGGCGTGGAGTACTCGCTCGATTTGAGATCCGAATTAGCGCGCAGGTTATCGGCTGCAGCCCACAGATCTTTCTCTAGTTGCTTAATTTGTTCGCGATTCATATCAAGCCAAAGAATTGTTTAATTTCGCGTCTTGCTGGATTTTTTCGGCTCCTCATATTTTTTCAGTAAATCTTCAATTGCCTCCCGAAAATACGCAGCCTGCGGAATCCGGGTTCTACCGGAAAGATTTTTGAGTGCCTCAACCAATGCGGTGGGCAACTTGACCGTAATCTTGGTGATTTCTTGCTCAGTCACGACGCTTCCTTTTGGCCAGACTTGACCAGCTAAGGCTGGCCTAGTACAGTTCGCTTAAATGCAGCGGATCCCAACCGAGTTAGCGCTCGGCCGGGATCCTAACCACATAACACCCTCTGGAGGTGTCACATGGCTACACAGAAGTTTAGCAGGCGTCCTCGTGCGCGTACCGATTTAAAAGGGACTTTTGATTCTAAATCTGCTCGCAACCGTGCTTCCGAAAAGGCAGGCGACGACGCGGGCCAACCCAATTTAGCTACCGCTCTTGGTAGCTTCGCTGATGCCCGCTCGGTCATCGAAACAGTCTGCCATTCGCTTGAAAATTGCGACGATTACAACGAGGCGGCCTCAGCCTTGAGAACCGGCGTCAGGATGTTTAATGACGCCTACAACCAACTCGATACGGCAATCAATCGGCTTTCGCGTTCGCGGCCAGCGGCGAGAAATCGGTCAGTCGGGGCGCAAACAAACAATGCGAAGAAGCGACATCGATAAAATTATGCCAGTGGCATAAATCTAGGCATGTCTACTCTGATCCACTGTCCCAGCCGGTCCGATCCAGGATTCCTGCTCTGCATCAAGATTGGCGCGCATTTGACGCAATGGAGAGGCTACCTCAGTGGACCTCCATGGATTTATGCCCCGGGCATAAATCTGCGGACGCCTACCAATATTCACTCGCCAGCCGGCCCAGCCTGTAATTTCATGAACTGCGCCAAGGTTGGCACGCATGAGTGGGCCTCACGACCGGATTACTGCGATGGATGCCAGGGGATTTATTCCAGTGGAATAAATCCCCTGGCATCCATCGAGCTTGGAACGAACTTGATCTGGTTCAGCCTTCGGAGACCATGTACTTACGGCAGCCTATGTCGGACCCTTGTAACAGCCCCCCTTCTCACGCCCGGAACACGTAGCCTCTCTAAAAGGCCTTTTAAAGGTAAGGGGCGTTCCTCACCGAGGAACGCCCCGTTTGGGTGTTGCCGCAGCAATCTACTCTTTGTGAGCGGCTGCGCCAGATGTCTCCCGCTCACCCATGCGCCAACAGTCTATTTATAATTGGAGACGCGGCATTCCGGTTTTTTGCTGTCAGCGATAGCGAACTTGGGCCAGCATCATGGTCGCATTTTTAACTAGCGAGTAAGCCCTGCGCTTTCACTCCTATTTGCACGCATGGACAACGGCAGAATTAGTGCACACGGGATCACCTTCTCAGATCAAGCCCTTCTGATCTGGCGCAATTCCGTCTGCCGGCATAAATGTGACCTGCTACAGCAGGCGATGATGGGTCATATCAAACTGTTCGATAAAGCCAACAGGGGTTGTGGCAACTCTTTCGTGCAAGACAGACCTGTGGCAAATGATTGTGGATTCCTGCAGCAACCACGAGGTATCCTGCGGCTAGCGAAGGGACTTGCGAGGCTATAGCCATGAAGGCAGTGAAACGGACTGATACCCCCTACGATGATCTGCTAGCCGACGTCGCACGCGTCATTGAGGACGCCCGACGCGCAGCCGCTCGATCCGTAAATACAGTCATGACGACGACATACTGGCTCATTGGCCGTCGTATCGTTGAGCAAGAGCAGGAAGGGGCAGCCCGAGCCGAATACGGAGAGCGGCTACTCAAGCGTCTGGCACAGGATCTTTCCAGTCGTTTCGGCCGAGGCTTTTCAGAGCGCAACCTGGAGCAAATGCGGGGGTTTTACCTCGGGTGGCCAATTTCGCAGACAGTGTCTGCGAAATCCTTGCCGCGGCCGAGGGCTAGCCGTAGGAGCCAGATTGCGCAGACAGCGTCTGCGCAATCTGGCTCCACGGACACATCACCAGGAGCTGTTTATCCCAGCTTTGCGCTTCCCTGGTCTCACTATGCGAGATTGCTCGCGATCAAGAATCCCGATGTTCGCGCTTTCTATGAAAGTGAGGCACTGCGCGGAGGCTGGACGATTCGCCAGCTTGATCGCCAAATTCAATCGCAGTTCTACGAACGCACGGCGCTATCCCGCGATAAGACCAGCATGTTGCGCAAGGGTGCTCAAGCGCGTTCGGACGATGTTGTTACGCCTGACGATGAAATCAAAAGCCCCTATGTGCTGGAGTTTCTGGCGCTGAAAGACGAGTACTCGGAAACCGATCTTGAAAGCGCAATGATCGAGAAGCTACAGGCATTCCTTCTTGAACTCGGAGGGGATTTCACCTTTGTGGGCCGTCAGCGTCGACTCCGCATCGGAGATGAATGGTATCGAGTCGATCTACTGTTTTTTCACCGACGCCTCCGATGCCTCATCGTCATTGATCTGAAACTCGGGAAACTCACTCACGCTGACGCAGGACAGATGCACCTCTATCTGAACTATGCCCGCGAGCATTGGATGTTGCCAGATGAAAACCCGCCCGTTGGGTTGATCCTCTGCGCAGAGAAAGATAATGCTGTCGCAAAATATGCGCTCGAAGGGCTGCCCAATAAGGTAGTTGCTGCTGAATATCGAACAACACTTCCGCGGGAACGCCTGCTGGCCGAAGAAATCGAGAAAACGCGGCGCCAGCTCGATAGTCGGCATGAGGACAAGTTGCAAACGAAGCGGCGGTTGCGGCATTGAAACATCAACTCCATAAATATTCTGCGGCAACCTCTCGATTGCCCGTTGCTGATCTGCTGCAGCACCATAAACGGCACGACAAAGGAAAAAAGGCCGAAAAGGGTAAGGGATGGGGCATTAATGGGAACGGCTCTACCCGAAAGGGAAAGGGCTTCATGGAAAACTTCCCAATGGGGACGAACCCGTATGCAGCCTCCAATCAGAAAACGGGACGATTGCAGAATCCATTTGATAATTGCGGCAGCATTCTGTCGGCACAGAAACTTTCAATACTGTGTCGCCAACCTCACCACCAGAAACCGATGCCCCATCAAATGAATGCCAGGCAGTTCATGCACGCGTTCTGCTGCTTGATGCCGAGAAATACGAGCCCTATCTGGAAAACATGGATCTCTCTGCATCGCAGAAGACGGAAGTACTTAAAGCTCTCTGGTCAATCATGTCGGCTTTCGTCGATCTCGGGTTCGGCACAGATTCAGTGCAACGTGTGTTGCCTGACTCACGGAGATGAGACGTATAACCCATGCTAGAAAAGCAGGCAGTCATCTATTGCCGCGTCTCAGATAAGAAACAGAAAAGCGCAGGAGACGGGCTACACAGCCAGGAGCACCGCTGTCGTGAATATGCCGCCGTTCGTGGTTATCAAGTGGCAGCTGTATTTCATGATGATGTTTCCGGTGGCGGCGATTTCATGAAACGTCCTGGAATGGTCGCCATGCTCAAGTTCATGGAGAGTCAGGCGCGCCACGAATACATGGTCATTTTCGATGATCTCAAGCGATTTGCGAGAGATACGATTTTTCATCTGAAGTTGCGGCAGGAGTTAGCCGCTTATATCGCGACTGTCGAATGCCTCAATTTCAAGTTTGAGGACACACCCGAAGGCCAATTCGTCGAAACCGTGATCGCGGCTCAGGGCCAGCTTGAGCGCCTACAGAATCGCCGCCAGACGCTGCAGAAAATGAAAGCTCGCGTCGAACGTGGCTATTACGTTTTCAGTGTTCCAGTCGGCTATCGTTACGAGAAGGTGGGTGGCCACGGCAGGATGCTTGTACGCAATGAGCCGCTAGCCTCAATCGTGCAGGAGGCGCTCGAAGGCTACGCCTCCGGCCGCTTTCAGATACAAGCCGAGGTGAAGCGCTTCCTGGAAGCGCAGCCGGAATTTCCGAAGGTTCGTAATGGAATCGTTCTCAACCAGCAGGTCACGGATCTGCTGACGCGTCCGGTCTATGCCGGTTACGTTGAAGCGCCTAGCTGGGGAGTGTCATTACGCAAAGGCCAGCACGAATCTCTAATCAGTTTCGAGACTTTCCAGAAAATTCAGGACCGCATCGCCGACCGCGCCAGGACACCTGCCCGGAAAAACCTCGGCACAGACTTTCCACTCCGCGGCGCTGTTGTCTGCGGCCACTGCAACACGCCGCTCACGGCTTGCTGGTCGACCGGATGCCGCTCTCGCTACCCGTATTACCTCTGCCCCAGACGTGGCTGCGAGAGCTATGGAAAATCGATCCGACGCGAAACCATCGAGGCGCAATTTGAAACGCTGCTGCAGCGACTACAGCCCTCTGAAAGCCTTTTCGCTGCCGCTCAGGCAATGTTTAAGGAGTTGTGGGATCACCGCCTCGCATCGGGTGAAGAGAACCGACGGGTGCTGACAACCGAGCTATCTACGATCGAACGACAGGTTGAGCAATTCCTCGACCGCATCGCTGACGCAGCGACACCATCCGTCATTGCTGCATACGAAAAACGTATCCGCAAACTCGAAGAACGGAAGCTCAACATCACGGAAAAGATCGCCAATTGCGGCCGTCCGCTACGCAGCTTCGACGAAACACTTAGAACTGCGCTCAACTTCCTCGGGAATCCCTTAAAACTCTGGGCTTCCGAACGATTGGCGGACAAAAGAACCGTCCTGAAACTCGCCTTCGCCGACCGGCTCGCCTACACCCGCAACAAAGGATTTAGAACTGCCAACCTGGCGTTACCCTTCAAGGTGTTAGCGGACTTCTCCGCCGGAAAAATGGAAGTGGCGCGCCCGGAGAGATTCGAACTCCCGACCTCATGGTTCGTAGGTATTTGCCAGAATCCCTGCAAGCCCTGAGCGCGTACTCGACGAGATTATTCAACGACTTAGCGGCAAAAGGGTACCACAACGACCCGCCGCCCTGCCATCTTGAACTGCGCGTGCGCACTCCCGGGCCACTCACTGGCCAGAGAGGTCGCGCCATGCCCATTTCCAAGCTCCGCAAGAACACCGTTCAGGCCCTCCCCTACTTCGGCAAAAAGCCTAAGCAACAGTGTATCTACTGGGACCAGACCCTCCCCTGTTTTGGGCTGCGGGTCTACCCGGGCGGGCGGCGTGTCTATGTGTGCGCCTATCGGATCCGGCGCCGCAAACGCCTGGCGACCCTAGGGCGCGCCGACGTGCTCTCGCTCGGGGAGGCGCGAAAGAAAGCCATCCACTACCTCGGGACGGTAGCGGCCGGTGCAGATCCACAGGCGCAGACCGACCAAGAACGCGCCCAGCGCACGGTGGCCGAGCTCTGCTGCGCCTTCATCAACAACCACGCCAAGCACAAACGCATCGGATGGCACAGCGACGACTCCTGTCTGAGACGGCATATCCTGTCTAAGCTCAAGGCGCGGCCGATCGCAAGCGTTACCCCAGCCGACATCGAGGCGATCCATCGCGAGGTCGGCAAGCACCATCCCTATGCCGCCAACAACCTCCTCGATGTCGTGCGCAAGATGTTCAACTGGGGAAAGGTGGCAGGTCTGGTGCCGAACGATCACCCCAATCCGGTACGCGGCATCGTGAGATTTGCGGAACGGGCGCGCATGAGGTTCATTACCACCGTTGAGATGCCACAGTTCATTCGTGGACTGGAGGCCGAAGATAATGAGTATGCGCGCCATGCGCTGTGGCTGTTGTTGCTCTTAGGGTTGCGCAGCAAGGAGCTGCTGAACGCCAAGTGGACTGATATTGACTGGGACACCGGAACGCTCTTCATTGGGCTCACCAAAAACGGCGAGCCGTTACTCGCGCCCCTAAGCGAGGCCGCGATAAAAAGACTCAAAATCATTCCACGCAGTTCAAACAACCCTTACATCATTTGTGGCAGCAGGCCGGGTCAGCCATTGACCGACCTCGGAGAGCCGCTAAAGCGCATCCTCGGGCGCGCAGGCCTACAGGACATCCGTGTGCACGATCTGCGGCGCACGGTCGGTTCCTGGCTCGCACAATCGGGAGTGTCACTGCACTTGATCGGTGATGTTCTCAATCATCGCGATCTCAAGACGACTTTGCGCTACGCCTATTTTCAAACACAGCACCGGCGCCGAAAGCTCAATATCTACGGAGGAAAGGTGCTCTCTTTCGCGTCTGCGCCGTTGCGCGTTGGAGCGAAGCCGATGGAATTGACAGCGGAGAATCTGTTACGAACGGAGCGACCCCCAAGCCGATATCGCCACTATTTCCGACGCGAGGCGCTTTACAACCTCGTTTGGACGGCTCCGGTGACAGAAGTTGCCGAGCGCCTCGGCGTGTCCAATGTCGGTCTTGCGAAGCTCTGCCGACGAGCCGGCGTACCGCGCCCCGGACGTGGGTTTTGGGCACGTGTCGAGGCAGGTCACCATATTGCACGAAGTCCTCTGCCGCCACCACCGGAAAACCTGCCGGAGTTACTGAGAATTCGAGGGAAGAAGTCCATTCCCAAGACCGGGACCTCTGTGCTGCCTGAGATGACGTAGCGATGTCGCCCGCGCGTCTCCAGAATCGCAGTTCACGCTAGCATGCTGCGGACCAGGCATCCGGCGCTCTGCTAACACTGAATTTACTCATCCAGTTGTTGTACGAGGTTCCTAGCGTGTCGGCAAGCTGGCCGTGAAGCATGCACCGTGGCCATATTCGCTTTCCACGCCGACTCGCCCACCATGATTCTCAATGATCGTTTTCACGATAGCGAGTCCCAGCCCGGCGTGACCCGATTCTCCCGTGCGCGCTTTGTCGGCGCGATAGAAGCGCTCGAAAATGCGCGGCAGATCTTCGGCTGAAATCCCGGGACCCTCATCGCGCACTCTGAGCACTGCGTCTTGACCCGCTATGCCAGTTTCGACCCACACATGGCCAGGCCCGCGCTGATGCTGAATCGCGTTCGCGATGAGATTGTTCGCCAGAATGGACAGCGCCGCTGGCTGGCCCTGGCATCGGGCGGGTCGGAGCGTGGCCTCGATGCGAATACCCCGCTCGTTCGCAATGGTCTGCAACTGCTCGACACTCGCCGCGGCGAGCTCAGCCAGGTCGCAGGATTCATTGCGTTGCGTGGCAGCAGCGCTCTCCTGATGTGCGAGAAGCAGCAGCGACTCGATGAGCCGCTGTATTCTCTGGCCGATGCGCTCACAAGTCCGAATCACGTCCTGATATTCCTGGGCCGTGCGCTCGCGCTTGAGAATTCGCCGCGTTTCCGACAGCAGCACCGTCACCGGAGTGCGCAGTTCGTGTGACGCATCCGCAGTAAACCGCTTCTGCTGGTCGAGTATCGCGGCCAACCGGTCGAAAGTGCCATTGAGGATATGGCTGAGCTGGTCGAGTTCGCTGCTGTTGCCACCGGTGCTGATACGCTCCTCGAGGCGTCCAGCTGCGATTCGCATCGCGGTCCGGCTGATCGTTTGAATCGGCTTGATGGCCCGTCCGGCAATCCACCAGCCACCTATCAGGCTCACCAGCCACACCCCCAGTCCCGCCGCGGCGAGCGACAGGCTGAAGCGCCGCATGTCGTCACGCTCGGGTGAGATGTCGCGGCCGACCACGATGCGCATGCCGTCGCCCACGCGCTCGACGATCTGCCGACGATTGGCGATGGTCTCACCGTCGCGCGGAGGACCGATGCCGGGTGGCGTGCTCAGCGGCGGGCCCGCGGGCAAGTTATCGGAATGGAGGAGCGTGCGTCCATCGATAGAAGCGATGAGGAAATAGGCATGCCCAGGCTCGGCGCCCTGAAACCGATCCTGGACATCGCGCGGCAACGCGATCCCTCCCTCCTCCAATCGCTTTTCGACCAGGTCGGGTGGAATGGGTGGCAGCCTTCCCTCGCGAAACGCGCCCTCGCCCTCAGGCGATAGCGCCCGCAGTACGCCCCCCATCAGCTCGTGCCGCAATTGCACCAGTTGTTTGTCGACCCGGCGCAGCTGGTTGTCCCAAGCCAACCGATGGCCGGCCAGGCAGAATGCCACCACCACCCCGAGCAGGAACAGCCCATACCAGGCCTGAAGCTGCCACCGCAGAGAGTGAAGTCGAGGCCTCATGGAATCGAATAGCCGTGTCCGCGCCGGGTCACGATCACCTCGACTCCCAGCTTGCGGCGCACGTTCGACACGTGCACGTCGAGCAGATTCGACAGGCTGGACTCTTCATCGCCAAACAAGTGGTCGTACAGCGTCGTCCGGGTTACCACTTCGCCACGGTGCAAAGCGAGATACTCCAGCAGTGCGTATTCGCGCGCCGTCAGCGCAACTTCGGTGTTGCCGACGTGCACCCGTCGCGCAGCCGTGTCGAGGGTGACTGCCCCGAATTTGAGCAGTGCCTGCGCCTGCCCCGCGGCGCGCCGGATCAGAGCGCGGATGCGCGCGATCAACTCGTCCGGGTCGAACGGCTTGGTCAGGTAGTCATCGGCGCCCTGGTTCAGGCCGCGGATGCGGTCTGGTACCGCGTCGCGGGCGGTGAGCATCAGCACGGGAGTACGGCACGCGGGGCGCAAGCGCTCGAGCACCTGCCAGCCATCCAGCTTCGGCAGCATGACATCGAGGATGATCGCGTCGTATGCCCCCGTTGCACCCTTCTCCGTAGCCTCTGCGCCGTCGCCGGCGGTATCCACGACGAAATTCTCCTCGCGAAACGTGGCCGCGAGGCTGCGCCGCAGCGCCGGGTCGTCCTCGGCGATCAGTAGTCGCATGCTCCGTCACTCATGACGCAGTGCCTCGATCGGGTCTAGGCGCGCCGCGCGGCGCGCCGGCGCGAACCCAAAGATAACACCCACGGCCGCCGAGAACAGAAATGCGACCGCGTTGATCTGCGCATTGAAGACGAACGGCACCTGGATGACCTGCGCAAGCGTCCAGCAAAGACCGAAGGCCATCGCGACGCCGACCAGCCCGCCGATGCACGACAGGGTGATCGCCTCGACGAGGAACTGCAGCAGCACCTCGTGGGCCGTAGCGCCAATCGACAGGCGGATGCCGATCTCGCGCGTCCGCTCCGTCACCGACACCAGCATGATATTCATGATGCCGATGCCGCCGACCAGCAGGCTCACGCCCGCGACCGCGGCCAGCAGCATGGTCATGGTCCGCGTCGATGAGCTCAGCGTTTCGGCGATCTGGCGGGTATCGAAGACATTGAAGTTGTTGTCCTGGCTCGGCTGCAGGTTGCGGCGGGAGCGCATCAGTTTGGTGATGTCGGCGATGATGCCGTTGGTGTCGACGCCATCGGCGGCCGAGATGCTGATTTGCGTGACGTCCTGCGCCGAAGTGTGGCCGAGGAGCCGGCGCTGCAGGCTGGCGAGCGGCAAAATGAGGGTGTCGTCCTGGTCCCCCATGCCGGCCTGGCCCTTGGCGGCCAGGACACCGACCACTTCGAAGGCCGCTTTGTCGATGCGAATCCGCGCGCCGAGCGGATTCTCGGTGCCAAACAGCTCTCGTTTCACCGTATTGCCGATGACGCACACGGCTGCGCCCGAGCGCAGGTCCGCGTCGGTGAACAGCCGCCCGTCGGCGATCGACCACTTGCTGATGGTGAAGTACACCGGTGTCGTGCCGGTCACCTGCGTGGTGCGCGCGTTGTGACGATAGATCGTGGTGAGCGAGGCAGCGCGCATCGGCGCCACCGCGGCGACCCCCGGCACCTGCTCCGCGATCAGCGTCGCGTCCATTTGCGAAAAATTCGGCACGCCCGCGCTGCTGGCGCCCGGGCCGAATCCCATGCCCGGCCGCAGCATGATGAGGTTGCTGCCCAGGTTGGATATCTGCGCCTTGACCGCGGCCGTGGTGCCTTGACCGAGCGTGATCATGGTAATCACCGCCGCGACGCCGATGATCACGCCCAGCACGGTGAGGAACGCGCGCGTGAGGTTGCGGCGGATCTCTCGCAGGGCGATGAGGAGGGCGTTGAGAATCATGAGGGGCGGGCGTGGGCGCCGGTGACGGTGTCCGACTCAATCAGGCCGTCCTTCACGCGGATCACGCGCTGCGCGTACCCCGCCACCTCATCCTCGTGAGTCACGATCACGACGGTGATGCCGCGCGAGCGGTTGAGATCGACGAGCAGCTCCATGATTTCACGCGTCGTATGGGTGTCGAGATTGCCCGTGGGCTCGTCGGCAAACAGCGTCCGCGGGTTCGAGACGATGGCGCGCGCGATGGCGACACGCTGCTGCTGGCCACCCGACAGCTCGGCCGGCGTGTTGCGCAGCTTGTCCGGCAGGCCTACGGCTTTCAGCGCCCCCGCCGCCTGCTGATGCCGTTCGGTACGGACGATGCCGCGATACAGGAGCGGCAGCTCGACGTTCTCGAGTGCGCTGGTGCGGGCGAGGAGGTTGAACCCCTGGAAAACGAACCCGAGCGCATATCGGCGCAGCAGCGCACGCTGATCGCGGCCCAGCGCCTCGACTTCCACGTTCTCATAGCGATAGCTGCCCGAGGTGGGTGTGTCGAGGCAGCCGAGCAGGTTCATCAGCGTGGATTTGCCGGAGCCGCTCGGGCCCATGACCGCGACGAACTCGCCCGTGCGGATCGACAGATCGATGCCGCGCAGCGCCTGAAAGGCGGTATCGCCGCGACCGTACGTCTTGGTCAGCGCACGCAGCTCGATCAAGGGCTGTGATTGCGGTTTCACGGCGCAACTTCGTTCGCGCGCAGGATCACCGCCAACCCCTCGGTCAGCCCGGCGCCGGAGACCTCGGTGTTGCGGCCGTCGCTCAACCCGACCTTGACCTTCAACGGTTGCGGGGTGCCGTCGCGCAGAATCCAGATCTGATTGCCCTGAGAAATGTCCGGCCCGGATCCGCTCCCGCCTGCCGGCCGGCGACTCATCCGCGGCGGCATGGGCATGATGCTCTGCACGAAGTTTTTCTTGCCCGGGGCAGCGCCCGCCGTTGCAGCCGCTTTCGGATCGAAGCGCAGTGCCGCTGCGGGAACCAGCAGTACGCCCTTGCTCTCTGCGACGCGGATGTCGGCGGTGGCGGTCATTCCCGGCCGCAGACTCAAGTCGCCATTGGAAACCTCGAGCTCGGTTTCATACGTCACGACGTTGCTCGTGACCGTGGACCCATACGCCACCTTCACCACGCGGGCCGTGTAGGTGCGATCCGGCCACGCATCGACGGTGAACTGTGCCACCTGGGACTGCGTGACGCGCGCGATATCGGCCTCGGCGGTCGACACCTTGAGCTTCATGTGCTCGAGGTTCTCGGCGATCACGAACAGCTCAGGCGCGGTGAAACTCGCCGCCACTGTCTGGCCGGGCTCGATGCTGCGCTTGAGCACAATGCCATCGATCGGCGACTTGATCACGGCTTTACCCAGGTCGCTCTCATTGACGCGCACCTGCGCCTCGGCCTGAGCCAGTGCCGCCTGCGAAGTGAGAACGCCAGCACGGGCGCGGTCTACCGCGGCGCTGGCCGTGTCGATATCTGATTTTGACGGTGCTTTGCCTGCGCTCAGCCGGTTTAATTCCTGCGCGCGAGCCAGTGTTGCTTCGGTCTCCTTCAAAGTCGCCTCGGCAGTGGCGATATTCGCGTTCGCCGAACGCACGTTGGCACGGCTGCTGGCCGTCTGCTGCTGAAGCTTGGTGGTGTCGAGCTTGGCCAGCGGCTGGTCCTTTTTAACGCGATCGTTAGTGTCGACGTAGACCTCGAGCACGATGCCCGACAGCTCGCTCCCGACGGTAACCTCGTTGGTCGGCTCGAGATTGCCCGTGGCGGTGATCGTCAGGTGGAGGTCACCGCGCCGCACGGGCTCCGTGACGAATCTCGGCGTCGCGTTGCGAGCGGCAGCGCGCTGGCGCGCGATCCACGCCATGGCCAGAGCGGCGATGCAGACGCTCGCGATGGTGATCAGCAGCCGGCGGGACCGGTGCGCGGTTCCGCCGGATCGCACGATCGTTGCCAAATCTGGATGCGAAGGAGAGGGATTTGAGTTCATACGAGATCTATGACCTGGCCCATCCGCCACCGGCGGCCTTGTAGAGTTGAATGTGTGCATTCGCGAGGTCGGCCAGCGTCGTGGCACGCTGCTGCTCGACGCTCAGCAGCGTCCGCTGCGCATCGAGAACCGTGAGCATGTCCACCTGTCCGGCCTGGTACTGTTGCCCGGCCAAGGTCGCCGCCTCGCGGGCCGCGTGGATTGCGCGATCGAGCGCGGCAATCCGCTCCTCATTGCGCCGCTGCGCAATCAAGGCGTTTTCCACCTCGGACAACGCGTTGAGCACCGTCGCCTCGTAGCCGAGGAACGCCTGCTCCTCCTGCTCGCGCTGGATGTCGATCTGCGCGCGGATCTGTCCCGCGTTGAAAATCGGCGCCGTGAGGTTGGCGAGCACGGTCGACACAGTCTGATTCGGCGAGCGCAGATCTCCGGCGCGCAGCGCCTCGATGCCGATGGACCCGCTCAGTGAGAGCGATGGGAACCTGGCGCGCTGCGCGGAGTGCGTGCGAGCGACGGCCGCCTCGAGCGCTCGCTCTGCCGCACGGATATCGGGCCGCTGCCGAATGGTATCGGCCGGAATTCCGACCGCCAGATCGTCCGCGGCGCGCGGAACGTCTCGTTGCGCGGAGAGTTGCGAATCGAGCTCACCAGGCCTTTTGCCACACAGCAGCGCGAGGGTGTTGCGGAGCTGATCCAGACTCTGGCGCAGTGAAGGCAGCGAGGCGCGCGCCTGCTCCAGAGCACTGACCGACTGTTGGGTGTCGAGCGCGCTTGCGAGTCCCGCCTTTTCACGCCATTCCGCGAGCTGCAGGGTTTCGCTGCGCGTCTCAATGCTCTGTTCGAGGACGGTGATCTGGGCTTCATAGGACCGGAACGCGACATATGCCGCCGCGACTTCCGCGGCGAGGGTGGCCTGCACGTTGCGGTAGTTCTCCTCGGATTGCAGGTACTGCGCGTACGTTGCGGACACGGCGTAACGCTCGCGGCCAAATAGGTCGACTTCCCAGCCCGCATCCAGACTCGCACCATACGACTCCGTGCGCGTCACCAGCTCCGTCTGCCGGTCCTGCCCCTTTGATCCCTGGCCATATACGGTGGCAACGACGGACGGAAACAAGTTGGCACGTTCGCTGCCGTAGAGTGCACGCGCCTCCCTGACCGTGCTGATGGCGGTGCGGATGTCCGGACTTCCCTGCAGAGCCTCGGCAATCAGCTCATCGAGGGTTGCATCGTTGAATTGATGCCACCATCGCGCCAGGGAGTCCTCGTCGCGTCCGGCGGGAGAGCTCGAGGACTGCCACTGTAGAGGAATGCCTGTCGCGGATATCCTTTGGCTTGCCGTGGGCCCCGTTGCGCATCCCGAGATCGCCGCGGCAACCAGCGCCAGCGATGCCGCCCAATGTGGTAGCGAAGAGGTTGATCCGCCGTATGCCATAACCGTAGGGGGACTGTAGCAGCGGCGACCTTTAGGGAGGGTTAAGCCGGCCGTCTTAACATTTCCTAACAATTGGGCGCCGGGGTGGCCGCCGGGACCGTGCCGCCAGAATGGGAAGCTCTGCTATAAGAGGTACATGGGATCGAGCACACGCACTCTGCGCATGTCGCACGCCATGGCGTACGGCATGGCCATGGGGTAGCGGGACATTGGCATAGGACTCACCGCATGCGACTGATTCCCCGATCTTTGTTCGGTCGATTGTATACGGCACTGCTGGCAGTGATTGCCGTGACGGTGTTGATCGTGGCGGTGCTGATCATGCGAGAGCGGCGCGACCTCACCCTATGGGGTACGACCTCGTGGAACGCGGCGCGGGCCATTGCGGAAACGAGTGCGACTTTGGGAGAGATTCCTCCACAAGCGCGCGGCGAGAGGCTAAGAGCGCTGCTGCAGCAGCCACTGATCGTGGGGGATGCACGGGTACGGCGACCGCCGCTGCGGCTTCAGGATAGGCAAGAGATCGAGCGGTCCTTCGCGGCGCAGGTGCGACGGCACCTTCAGCGCACCTATCAGGTTACGGTGAGTCCCGCGCGATTGACGAGCGCCGAGCTTATCCGCGTCGAAAGCGACCGAGGACCCCGGCGGCCCCCGCCGGGGGCGGCAGCCGCATCCGGGCCCGGTCCAGATGGGCTGGGTCGGCTGTTGGACGTGAGTGTGACGCTGCCAGATGGAGGTCGAGTCATGTTTCGAACGGCAGCGCCGCCACCGAGTCCGCCCCTGCCCCGAGGAATTTTTCTGCAGCTGGGCATTTTGACGCTTGCGTTGGGGGGAACGCTGTTCTTCATGACGCGCAGTATCACGCGGCCGCTGTCAGATCTGGCCACGGCGGCCGATATGATCGGCCGTGGCGGACATCATCGGCCGCTGGCCGAGAGGGGGGCAAGCGAGCTGCGCAATGCGACGCGCGCGTTCAATGCCATGCAAGACCGGCTGCATCGTTATCTGGACAGCCGCACGCGAGTTCTGGCAGCAATGTCACATGACATGCGCACCTCGTTGACGCGCCTGCGGCTGCGAGTGGAATCGATCGAGAGTGAGCCATTGCGCGATCGGGTGATCACCGATGTCGATGAGATGTGGGAAATGGTGGGCCAGGCTCTGGGCCTGCTCAAGGGTTTAAACGATGAGGAGCCGCGTGAGCCGGTCGACATCGACGCGCTGCTGCAGGCGCTGCAGGCGGAACACCTGGAGTTGGGCGGGCACGTGGCGATCGAGGGGCGCGCGCGCGGTCCGCTGATGGCAAAACCGCGCGCATTGAAGCGGTGTCTTGAGAATCTGCTGCAAAACGCCATCAAATACGGAGCGCGCGCTCACGTTCACGTGACAGATGGGTCCGAGTTGGCCATTCGAATCCGGGATGAGGGACCGGGAATTCCGCAAGAACTGCTGGAGCAGGTGTTCGAGCCATTCTTTCGAGTAGAGTCCTCGCGCAACCCGGATACGGGTGGATCGGGACTTGGCTTGAGCATCGCACGCGATATTGCGCAGGCACACGGCGGGACCGTGACGCTCAACAATGTCGCGAGTGGCGGGCTCGAGGTGGTGTTGATACTGCCACGGACCGCAGGCGGTCACGTTGAGTTGCGAGCCCGTCGCAGCACCCGAAGATAGTGAGCCCGCGCGGCCGGGTCGGCGGTAAACGCCAATTCCGTTGCGACCAGCGCCGAGATCCGCTTATTTCTGCCCTGGCGGCGGCGGTCGGTCGCGCATGCGCGCGCGTTGCTCTTTGCCATGGCAAAACAGCACGAGCATCGTGGACAACCACTTCATAGGCGATCTCCTGGAAATAGTGCAGTCGGTCGTGCGACTGACTCGACCCGTTTCTCGTCCAGCGCTTGTAACAAACGGTGAATCTTGCTCCGTCCGCAACAATTGCTTACAGGATCATCGAGTTCACCGCAACGCACTCGGGCACACTCGGTTCCAGCGCCCCGGATGAATTCGCGAAGATGCCGACGAATGATAGAGCATATGACTACGGGTCCGGAGGTCAACGACCTCAGCCTGTGGAGGACCATCGCGCAGCGTCGCAGTCGGCGCGAGCGCATCCTCCGCCCTCATTCGGCATTTCCCATCGCATGAGCGCAGTGCTGTCGGCACTCATCCCACGCAGGCAGGTGTTAGTACTCTCTCACATGCGCAGCTACTCCTCCGTGCTGAGCCACGTGCTGGGCTCGCACCCTGAAATCGATGGCTATTGCGAGACGCGTCTGCGCTATCGAGGCCGTTTCGATCTCCTTCGCCTGCGTTATCGGGTTGCGCAACTGACGGGCGAGCCGCTGCGCGGGCGTTACGTACTGGACAAAATCCTGCATGGCCATCGGTTGTCTGACTCGGTTCTGTGCGATCCGCGCACCGTCGCGATCTTCCTATTGCGTCGGCCTGAGCAAGCTGTTCAAAGCATTCTTGACATGGACCGGCGCATACAGCGAGTCCCCTGGCATCAGGACATGTGGAAAGTCGCCGACTACTACGAAGAGCGCACACGCCAACTGGCCGAACTCGCTGCGAAAGTGCACGGGTGCGCCGCGTTCGTGCAGTCCGAGGTCCTCATCAATCGCAGCCACGAAGTGCTTGCCTTCCTGACTGATTTTCTGCGACTCGCCAGCCCTCTTCGCCGGGACTACAGACGATTTCCAAAGACCGGGCAGCCGGGGTTCGGCGACCCCTCAACGGTCTTGAGTTCAGGCAGACTCGGGGCTGCCCGGCCTGCGCGTCGGCATTGCGAAATTCCGCCGCTTCTCGTCGAACGACTCGACAACGCCTATGCCGCCTGTCTAAAGACACTTAAAGCGAGTTGCATTCAGATGTGAGGGACCCTGGGCAGTTCAAGGAGTTGCCGCAGCATCGTCGACCGCCAGCAGTTCCGGCACGCCGGCCTCCGAATCGGCGAGCACCCAAGTTTGAACCTTCCCGTCCGTAATCTGGAAGCGCAGCGGGCCGATCAGGCGAATCGATGTGCCCGAGCGGTAGAACTGCACGTCGAACTCTCCCGGCAGGCCCGTGAAGTAACCGATGTTGCCACGGTACGCGAGCGTGCCGCGACGCAAGGTCTCGTCGTCATCGTCCTCGTCATCGCCTGAGGCATCATCATCGTCGCTGGTAAAATCGATCGCCTGTCCGGGCAGCGTCAAATAGACGTCCAGTGATTCATCCCTCAGGCTGTGCGATGCGTGCAGGAACCGCACGCTTCCCTGCCGCGCCACACTGCGCACCGTGTCCGTCAGCAAAGTTGCATCGAGATCGTCCGCCAATTGTCCGATGGCGTAGGCCGAATAGTGCTGGTTGGCAAGCGCGGTGAAGCCCTCGGCAAACGCAATGCTGGACACGCTCGGATTTCCGGTCGGCACGCCGATCAGGTCCACCTTGCCGTTGGCGACGTTGACGTAACTGGAGAAACCTCTGAAGCCGATGTTCTGCGCGATCGGGGTTTGGAAACTCGATCCTGACAGCACGTCCAGCGACGGCGTGTCATGGGAAACGTGGACAAAACGGACCTGGGTATCGTTGTCGGCGTCCTGCAGAACTTCGCTCGTTCCGTCGCTGCGCAGGACTATCAGCTGGACGTGTGCCGGACCTGGACCGTCGGTATCCGCAATGACGAGCTGGACACGGTTCTTCTCCGTCACGCGCAGGCCCTCGAAGCGACATAGGCGCTGGTCGGTTCCCGCAGCGCGCAGCTCGATCGTGAAGTCGGCATAGAGCGCATCGTCATCGGTCTCGTCCACGAGATCCGGGTCGGCGTGTACCGTGAGCTCTGCGAAGTTCGTTTGCTGCTGGAAGCTGACCGTTGCGGCATAGGTGGCGGTGGAGATGTCCGCCAGCGGTGCGGTGATGTAGACATCGGCCGTCTGAAAATTCGGTGCGGCTTGCAGAATCTGCCACGCAATACGGTTGTTGCCGAGGTCCTGGGGCTCGGGGATCTGTGCCAGGAACAGCTGCGGCGCGCTGAGGTCGCCATACGCTACCAAGGTGTAATCGGTCCGGCCGGCAAACGTGTAGTCCACGGACTGGCCGACCGCGTACGAATCATCCTCGTCGTCGTCCGCATCGCTGTCGGTGATCAGCGGTGCAGCACGCACCGCCTGCAAGCTTGTGGCGTGGCTGCCGCCCGGCCCGGCATGCGACGCCGGGCTCTCGCCGTAGCCGGCCGTGGCGACCAGCGTGTCGCCCAGGTAGAACTCCAAAGAGGGGGCATTGGCGATGAGATTGAGGCCGCGCACGTGGAAAGTCGTGTCTTCTTCGTCGTCGTTGATGACGCCGCAGCCCGCCAGTGCACAGCAGAGCACGGCGAGCGCTGGCACTGTCAGACGGCGCACGATGTGAGTAACGAAGCGGCTGGTGGCAAGCATCATGGTTCTCCAGTCGGAGATGACATGATAGGGAGCCGTGTTTCGGAAGTTGTTTCAAAGTTGGCATCAATTGTTAGCGACTGTAATGAATGCGTACAAACCACAGCGACCCGCCAACCGACTCTTGACACTTCTTGACTATCGGGAACTCACCCAACAATTTGCATTTCTTAACATTTGCGACTGTTCACGGGTGCACCGAAGACGCTCGAGCCCTGCTATAACGAGCGCATGGAGGCTGCCGCCCACATTCTGCTGGTGGACGACGATCGGGAAATCCGCACTCTGTTGCGCGACTATCTGGAGAAGCACGGCTACCGTACGACGGCCGTGGCCGACGGCCGCGGCATGCGGCGCGCGCTCGCGGAATCACACGTGGATTTCATCATTCTCGACTTGATGCTGCCGTCCACCGACGGCCTGACTCTGTGCCGCGAACTGAGGACAACTTCGCATGTACCGGTCCTGATGCTGACGGCGCTCGGCGACGAAGTGGATCGGATCCTGGGCTTCGAGTCTGGAGCGGATGACTATCTGGTGAAGCCGTTCAATCCGCGCGAGCTGCTGGTGCGCATGAGAGCGGTGCTGCGGCGGGCCGCGCAGGCGCCGCGTGATCCGGAACACCGCGGTGTACGGGAGTTCCACTTCGGGGCATGGCGCCTGGATACGGTAAGCCGCTTGTTGACTCATACGGATGGTTCGGAGGCGGCGCTGACCGGAGCGGAATACCGGCTGCTCGCGGTGCTGCTGACACATCCAGCGCGGGTGCTGTCGCGCATGCAGCTGATGGATTTGCTGCGTGGGCGGGATCTGGAGCCGTTGGACCGCAGTATCGACGTGCGTATTTACCGGCTGCGGCAGATTCTGCGCGACGATGCGCGCTCGCCGCAGATCATCAAAACCGTCTACGGCGAGGGCTATGTGATCGGCGTGCCGGTGGAGGTGAGCTGAGCGGCGCAAAAGGATCGCCTGCGATCCTGGAGGCGGCCAAGCAGCACGACGAGCAGCAGCGTCAGGACATCGAATGTTCCGCCTCCGCCCCCGCCGCTATTTCGCGCTGCGCTACCCGTGTCACTCCCACTGCTACTGGAGGCAAGGGTGAAGGAAACCTCTTTGGGACACGCCTGAGTGCCGGCACTGGACGGCGCGCTCGTCGTCGCTGCGCCCGAGGTCAGCACGACGTCGGCGGCGTCCGTCTTGCCCGTATCGTCCGTGACCGTCACGCGCGCGGTATAGGTGCCCGTGGCGGGCGCTACGACGGTCGCAGTCGCGGAGGTCGCGCCGGAAATTCCAGTCGGATTGCCGCCGCTCACCGTCGTCCACGAATAGGCGCTCACGCTGTGACCGCAGGCGGCCGCGCTGGCCGAGGCGTCCAGCGTAACGTTCTGACCGGCCGCCACCGTGGCGGGCAGCGTCACGGCCGCGATCGGACGCAGCGCGGCGAGCACCGCGCCCTCGGCATCCGCCATGCCGGCGCCGCAGGTCTGCGTCGTGCAGGCGCATTCCGAATCCTGGATGTCATTGGCATTGATGGGCACATGGCACGGCGCCGGCGTGCCCGTATCGCTCGTCGTCGGAAAAGGCCTGGTGCCTTCCTGCAGTCGCGCGATGAGCTGAGCGGCGTTCAGGTTGCCGTTGACGCTCGACATCAGTGCGCCAATGCCCGCAACAATCGGCGCCGAAAAGCTCGTCCCCACGTTGGAATTCGTTTGGTCGGTATAGGTGCTGCTCGCAGGCGTGGTGACGCCGGAGTTGACGGTCGTATCGATGGAATACAAGCAGGGAGAGCCTGCCGTAGTGTTCACGCAGTTGCCCGCCGGCGCACTCAAGGCGATCTGCGGCCCCAGGCTGCTATAGCCAACCTTGGTGCCCGCATGGCGCAAGCCCGCAATGCCGGCTACCCGGGCGCAATTGGCGGGCGCACTGACCGGCCCGCCATCGTTGCCCGCTGAGACCACGATCAGCACGCCCGCCGCGCTCACCTCGTCGATGACATCTTGATAGGCACGCGGACATGCGCCGGCGCCTCCGAGGCTCAGGTTTTCGATCTTCGCAGGATATTCATTGTCCGGCACGCCCTCGACGTGCAGACCGGCGGCCCAGCGCATGGCATCGAGAATGTCGGAATCGTACCCGCCGCATTTGCCAAGCACGCGCACGGGTAAGATCCAACCGCTCCAGGTGAGGCCGGCAATGCCTACGGAGTTGTTGGTGAGCGCGCCCAGAATGCCGGCCAGGCGCGTGCCGTGCCAGGAGCTGTCGGAGACCTCGCAGCCGTTGAACTCCGTGCCGAGAGTCTCCTGCGAGGTGACCCAATCGCCCGGATCGGATGCGTCGGCATCGCGGCCGTCGCCGTCGTTGGCGGTGAGAAAGCTCGTGCTGGAATCACCCGAAACGAAGTCATATCCGGGCAGCAGGCGGTTGGCGCCACTGGCTCGTAGATCCGGATGATCGAAGCGCACCCCCGTATCGAGCACTGCGATCACGACTCCGCTCCCGCCGGTGGTGATATCCCAGGCGCCCACGGCGTTCACCGCCGCAGCCTGCCCGGCCTGGAGATACCACTGGCCGTTGAACAGCGTGTCGTTGGGCATCGCGTGCGGGTAACGCCGCTGATCGACTTCGGCAAACTCGACGGCGGGGTCCGCGCGCAAGCGTTCAAGCGTGATGGAGATCGGCTCGCCGGGGATTTCAGGTTCCACCTGCATGACGTGCAGGCCGTCGACAATCGGGCGCGCCCGTTTGAGCGTGAGCCGGGTGCGTTGCGCCAGCGCGGTAACTGAATTGGTAGCCGCCTGGGCCTGGATGCGCTCCGAGGCACTCACCGCACGCAGTTTGACGATGATCCGTTGAGCCCCCACTGGAGCAGCCTCGGCGGCGGGTTGGCGGCGAACGGGATGGAACTCTTCGGTCGCGTGCACGAGCGCGGCGCATGCAAGCACCAAGACGCAGGCGGTCCCGACGAAGCGGATGGGCTGCATGACAATACCTTGCGGGGTCGCTCCTCAGAACGGGCGTCCACGATGGATCGCGCGACGATGACGCAGAGTAGCCGGTACCATCGGCTGGCAGTAAGAATGTCTGTGAAGAAATGTCAGGCGCGCCCCCGCGGTGACAATCGGTTACAACAAATCGGTCGACGCGTCGCGAATCTGCGTTTACAAAGGGTTATCCAGGTGCACTCAACCCTTCCGCGAAAAAAACAGGACACCTCCCATGACGCCTGAATGGTCACTGATGACTCATCGGCCACGGCTCGCGCTCGTGCTCGCTGGCATCGCCACATCGCTGGCGATGGCCGGTTGCGCCCGGCTGGCGACGAAAGCACCGCCCGGTGTCGATCTGTCGGGCCGGTGGGCGCTCAATGAGGCGCTCAGCGACGATCCTCAGGCGGTGATGGACGCGCAGCGCGAACGCATGCGCCAACGTGCGGGAAGAGCCGGGCCCATGGGCGGTGGCCCGATGAGCGGTGGCCCGATGGGCAGAGGGGGACCAATGGGTGGCGGACGCTCTGGGCACGGCGGCGTCCCCGGCGGCGGGGGGCCGTCCGGAAACCGGCCCGGCGCGATGGGCGGCGGAGCGATGTCGCAGAGGATGCAACTTCCAATGGCAGCAAAGCAGATGGACATCCAGCAATCGGCGCAGGACCTGCTCATCGAAAGCGAGAATGTCTCGACGCGCTATGTGTACGGACAAAAGTCCGCGGTCTCGATTCCTCGTGGTACGGCCGACCGACAGGCGGGATGGAAAGGCAAAACGTTTGTCGTCGAAACCAAGGCGCCCGAGGGTCCCAGCACCGTGCAACGGTACGCGCTGAACCCCGAGGGTCAGCTTATCGTGACGACGGAAGTCAGCGGTCGTGGCCCCTCGCTCAAGCTGCAGCAGGTGTACGAGCATCGCCCACAGGATCATTCATAGCGCAGCGCACGTCCCTCAGAAGGGCGGAGGTGGTGCATCGCGCATGCGCGCGCGACGCTCTTCCTGCAGCTTATTGAATTTCTCGATCTGCTCGGCCGTGAGCACCGACTGCAACTGTTGCAGAAGCTCGGCCCGCGCCTGTTCCATGTGCTTGCGCATCTGCTCGCGGTGTTCCTCGAGGATTCTCTTGACCTCGCCCCTCTGATACTCGTCGAGCTGCAGCTCGGCTGCCAGCTTCTCGATGGGGGGACCCGGCGGCGGGCTTTGCGCCAGCGCGCCATGCGCACCCAGCGCGAGCAGAACCAGGATCGGCGAAAGACATTTCATGGCATGCCTCCTCGAAGAGCTGACAAGCTGCGTAATTCAGATCGATACGAGTGGCCACACTCTAATGGAGGATTCGGACGCGTCTGTAACGAAGTGTCACCGGCCGGCCGCGAATAACAATTGCTCACAACCTCGCGGCCTGATGGAAACCCCGACTCTGTAGGCTCATGTCCTACGACAAAACACGCCGTTCTCGGAGTTGCCTGCAGTGCGCCTACGCCTATGTTTTCTCTGCAGTCTCTGACCGCACAGGAGCCATGTCAAAAAATAAACAAAACTCCCGGAGGGTGACTCACAATGCGCCCGCGAGCCGGACGTGGGGGCCGGAGGGTGATTGCGGCATCTTTAGCCCTGACATCGACACGGCGCGAGTAAGGGCCCTGGTGCCGGATAACCTCTCGGTCGAGCATGAGCCCATTTCGCCACAGCCGCAGAAGAGCAATCCCTACAACTCCGGGGCCAGGCCTGCCAAAGGGAAAACGCGTCGAACCCTGGATGACATGCGCAGGCTGAGTGAGCAAATCAAACAGCAGCGCGACAGCAACGGAAAACCAAAGTAATGGATGATGGCCTGGGTCGTCCGTAACGACTGAAGCGAAGATCAAGCTGTCTCGCTGAGTTGTGAGCCCAGCACATCCCCGGCATCGCCGAGCTCGGTCGCACGATATTGCGCGATGAGCGAGACGATCATGGAGAGCGGATCGGAGCCCCTGCCTTCCGAGGTACCTTCGGGTGGCGGCGGGCGTTGACTCATCGCTGCTTTGAATTCATCGCTGCTGATTTGGCCATCGCCATCAGTGTCATCGCGAGCAATGATCTCATCGGCGCTCGGGCCACCGGAACGCCCGGTGGCTTCGGCACGCTGTTCGAGGAATGCCGACAGCTCTACCTGGTCGATCTTGCCGTCCTGATTGCTATCGATGCCGGAGAACGGATCAGGCCGCCCCGACTCCCCACTGCCCGATCCGCGGATGAGCTGCTCGCGCAAGGCGTCGAAGAATGCCTTGGCGCCGTCGCTGAATTCCTGCTTGCTCAGCCTCCCGTCACGGTCCGCATCCAGGGTATCGAACAACGAGCCGACGTCGTTCGTATCGCTGGCCTTGCCGGTCGCGCTGGAGACGTAGTCGAGAAAGCTGGAGAGCTCGCTCTTGTCGATGCCGCCGTCGGCGTTGACGTCGAGCTTGTCGAAGGTCTGCTCGATCATTTTGGCGGGCGAGATATTGCGTTGCATGCCCATCACGGCGAAGGCGGATGAGCTTGAAATGCTCGACACCATGCGCGTTCTCCTTATCTATCTCGAAGCCTGCACCCGGCGCGAGTGTGCGCGCACTGCTGATCGCAGAGTTGTAATAAATTGTTATTGAACTGTGAGGAATTGTTTGGTTGCAGATCCCGCTGTCCGGCACGCGGATAAGCGGAGCAAGTCCATCAATGAAAACAGCCCAACCTCCCCCAATTCGCGACGCCACAAAACAAAGAAACGCCGCACCATCGATGACATGCGAGCGCCGAGCGAACAGATCAAGCAGCAATTCGAGTACTAGCTAGATGCCGAAAGGTTCCGATTTCATCATTTGTGTTATGGGCGCCTTCGGCGACTCAAATCTCGAGCCCTTCGATCGAACTCCCAACATCGGCGCCTCTCGCGAACAAACGTGTTCTGATCTTACGCTTTGCGGGCTACTCACCGCTCTCCCAGGGATTTACCGTTTCTAGATCTTTGATCACGAAGTCCGCCGTATTGCGAGTCACGAGCCGCAAGTGACGGTGAAGAGCGGTCGCCGCAAGGAGGCTGTCGATTGCGGGAAGTGTACGGTCAGCGTTGGCTTGCAATCGCCCCCAGGTGTCGGCTACCGCCGCATCAACGGGCAGCAACCGATCTCCAAACCATCGCGGCAGTTCGTGCTCGAGCCAGTGGCGCAGTTTCTCCTTGCGCTTGCTCGCGGGCAGCTTCTCTACGCCATGGCGTAGCTCGCCGAGGGTGAGTACGCTCAGGTGCAGCGCTTCGTCATCGACTTCTTCGAACCAGGCCACCACAGCTGGCGCGGGCTCAGACCGCGTCAACTCAGAGACGACGTTGGTATCGATAAGATAGCTCACAAGCGAATCTTGCGCGTCGAGCTGCGATCCCGAGTTAGATCAAGGTCAACGCCCTTGAGTGGGGAACTACGCACGAAATCAATGAAGCGCCTCGGTCGCTTCCGCAGGCGCCGATACTCGATCTCGGACAGCACCACCGCCGCCGGCTCTCCATGCAGCGTGATGTGTTGTGGCCCCTCTTGCGCTGCTTTCTTAACCACTTCGCTCAAACGCGCCTTGGCGTCCTGAAGCTGCCAGTTGGACATGAAACGTCTCCGTATAATCTGACCAGTCAGACTATACCAGACTATTCTGACCAATAAATTATATAATGAAATCAAGGAGATGGCGCGCCCGGAGAGATTCGAACTCCCGACCCCTTGGTTCGTAGCCAAGTACTCTATCCAGCTGAGCTACGGGCGCGTCGTAAAAACGAAGACCTAGTGGTCACTCCCTGGTCACTCCGCGTCCGATGCGGAAAATCCTGTTTTTCTAACTTCCTAATGCTCCTAACAAATTCGCTCCATTCGAACCGCCCGTTGACTTCTTCGTAGCCATGCGCTCTATCCAGCTGAGCTACGGGCGCGTCGCGACGGCTGCGGAAGCCGCGTTGGGATGTTAAGCGGTTGATAATAAAGAGAATTGCCGCGGAGGGATTCTGCTTTATCCGCCGTGCCGACACTCTTTATATGTCCCCGGTGGCGCGGCGGGCGGCGATCCTACCATATCGGCCCCGGACTCAACGAGCCCTCCAGAGGATGGCGAGGCCGGCGAGGGTCGACAGCACCGAGGCGGCGAATACCGCGATCTTGGCCGCCATGAAATCGGCCGGCACGGGGAAGGCCTGGCCGGCGATGAACAGCGACATCGTGAAGCCGATGCCGGCCAGCGCGCCGGCGCCGAACAGCTGGCGCCAGGAATACTCGTCCGGCTTCACCGCCCAGCCGAGTCGCACCGCCAGCGCGCACGCGGCCATGAAGCCCAGCGGCTTGCCGATGAACAGCCCGCAGGCGATCGCGAGCATCAGCGCCTCGTGACTGGCGAACACGTCGGCGGCCATGAGGACTCCCGCATTGGCGAGCGCGAACAATGGCAGCACGACATAGCTCGAGCGCGGCGCGACGTGCCGCAACAAACGATCGGCGGGGGACTCCAGGCGGTCGTGGATCGCATCGAGCGCGCGCAGCGCGGGCGTCGACGGCCCGTGCCGCAGCACCTCCTCGCCATGGCCCGCCTCGGCGATGACGATCGCGTTGGCCTGGGCCATCAATGCCTTCAGATTCGGCGGCGGACGCGTCGGAATGAAGAACGCGAGCATCACGCCCGCCAGCGTCGCATGCAGCCCGCCCGCATGCACACACGCCCAGAGCGCTATGCCGGCCACGGCATACGGCGTCACGCGATAGACATGCGCCCGATTCAACCAGCCGAGCAGCACGACGATCGCCGCGGCGCCGGCGAGATAGAGCATGTGCAGCTTGCCCGAATAGAAAACCGCCACCACGCCGATGGATCCGATGTCGTCCACGATAGCGGCGGCGGTCAGGAAGATGCGCAACTCCACCGGCACCCGCCGGCCCATCATCGCGATCAACGCGACTGCGAACGCGGTATCCGTAGCCATCGGCACGCCCCAGCCGTGCGACCAGGCGCCAGAAGGCACGATCAGCGCATACAACGCCGCCGGCGCCACCATGCCGCCGATGGCGGCCGCGATCGGCAGCGCGGCCGAACGGCGGCTCGCCAGGTGGCCGACGGTGAATTCGCGTTTGATCTCCAGGCCCACGACCAGGAAGAAAATCGTCAGCAGCGCATCGTTGATCCATTGCCGCAACGGCATGTGGAACTCGAACGCGCCGAGCGTCACGCCCCAGGGCTGCTCCCAGAACGCGGCGAACGCGGGCCCGACGATCGAATTGCTCAGTATCACGGCGACGATCGAGGCAAACAACAGCAGGAAACCGGCCGACGGCGCCCAGCTGGCGAAGTCGAGCGCCGCCGAGCGCACCCGATGTCCCAACGACCCGAACAGCGCATCGGCGAAAGAGCTCTCATCCCACGCACCGTCGTAATGGCGGCCATTGATGTAAAACGCCGGCGTGAATCGCGCCCCGCTGGCGAGCGCACTGCGCTCGTCCGCCTCGACACGCTCGCGCGCGCGGCGCCCGGCCTCCTCGTCTTCCCGCGCGCGCGGATCGTCCAGGCCAAGGTCCCGCGCGACGGCGCGCAGATCGTCCTCGGTCAACACCTCCGAGCGCGTCATCAGCGCGATGTGCGCGTTCCAGAATTTCTCCGCATCCGGGGCCCGCTCCACCAATTCGGCGGCGCGGCGCGCGAGGTCGTTGTTGGCCAGCGGCTTGTGGCGAAAGACGTAGCGCAGGCGATCGCCGAACCTGTCGCGGACCTGCGCGATGCGCTCGTTGGCCGCCCGGCAATACGGGCAGGCGTAGCTGCCGTACTCCACGAGCGAGATCTCGGCGTTCGCCGCGCCGAGCACGTGGTCGCGTTCCCTGTCGACCGGCCGGTCCAGCCGGTTGGATAATGCCGCTTGCGACATCGCCGACCGGCTATTCCTGCAACACCCGGTGCACGAGCTGCACGCAGGTCGAGCCCTCGCCCACCGCCGCCGCGACACGTTTGACGCTGCCGTGGCGCACATCGCCCACGGCAAAGATGCCCGGCAGGTTTGTTTCCAAAGGATGCGGCTGGCGCTGCAGCCGGGCGATCTGCGCGTCGGTGAGCTTTGGAAACAGCTGCTCACGGCGCGATTCATAAAACGTCGCCATGCAATCCCCCCCGGGTTCAGATGCCCGTCCCGCAGCGAAGCGATGGACGGCCCGCGAACCCTGCGGCCTATCGGAGAATCAGACGTATCGCGGAATCGGCCCGACCTGTGGCGTCGCCCGGTCGGACAGATCGAAGAAAACCTCGTCGACGTAGCACCAGCCCCACCCTTCCGGCGGATCGTACCCTTCGATGATGGGATGCGCCGTGGCGTGGAAATGCTTGGTGGCATGCCGGTTGGGCGACTGGTCGCAGCAGCCGACGTGGCCGCAGGTGCGGCACAGGCGCAGGTGCACCCAGCGCGAGCCCGCTTTCAGGCACTCTTCGCAGCCGCGCGCGCTTGGCGTCACTTGCTGGATCGTATCCAGGTGCAAGCAGGAATTCTTCATCGGCCGTCCCCTTCCCCGGCGTTCGTCGGGGGTCCGATCCTAACACAGGCTAACGACCGGCCTTGCGCGCCATCGCCCGCCGATGTCACCGCGGATACACCGTATTCTTTGCCAGCAGCATGAAGAGAACGATGGCGATGAAACCCAGGCACTTCAGACCGGCGACCATCACCCGCAATCCAGTGACCGCCGGGAAATTATTTCCAGAGGGCCTGTATGGACTACACTGTGCCCCCCGAATTTTACGCCCGCGACCGCAGCCGACCGCCGACTTGCCCGAGCCTGGAACAAACACATGAGCACCTACGCCGTTCCCGTCCAGATCCGCTGGGCCGACATCGACCAGAACCGGCACCTGCGCCATTCCGCCTACTACGACTACGGCGCGATGGTCAGGATGGTCTTCCTCAACGCGCACGGGCTGACCACCGACAAGCTGGAGCAACTCAAGATCGGGCCCGTGCTCTTCAGGGAGGAGGCGCTCTTCAAACGGGAGATCAAGCTGGAAGACCGGATCACCGTGGACCTCGAGCTGCTCAAAGCCACCGCGGACTTCTCCCGCTGGAGCATCCGTCACCGGTTCGTGAAAGAAGGCGGGACGCTGGCGGCGGTCGTCCAGATCGACGGCGCATGGATCGACCTGGTGAAAAGAAAGCTGACCGTGCCGGACGAGTTCGTCCGCGGCGTCTTCAAGGCCTTCCCCGTCGCCGCGGAATTCGCAGCGATTGCGGGCAAGGCGAGTCCGCAGCCGACCTAGATTCCCGCCTTGCCCAGCGTATCGACGAGCCGGCGCAGCGTCTCGGCCATCGCCGGGTGCTCGGCCTGGAACTGAACCGCCAGGGATTCCAGCCGCGGACCGGCCGCAGCGGTCCCCGCGCCTTTGCGCGACAGAGCCCTTTCGATGTCGCGCATCACCGTAATCAGCAGCTCGCGCGCCTTCGCGTCCAGCGATGAAGCGGTGCGCAATCGTTCGTGGACTTCGGCGAGCAGGCGCCGCAGATCTTCATTCGCCATGACCGATCCCCCCGCTGACGAACCATGCGTCGACGCAACTTCTATGACTCATCCCGCGGCCGCTTGTCAACAGGAGGCGCGTCGGCCGGAACCCGACCTGCGTCCGATCAGGCTTTTCCTGCCGATGGCTCCGGCGGACCGAGCCGTGCAGGACTCACCTCGCGCGCGCGGACCACATTCAGCAGCTCGCGCGATACACGCTCGTCGATTTCCGCGGCGTGAGTGAGCTGCACGGGATAGCGAACGACCGCAGCGACGCGCTCGGGCGAGAAGCGCAGCTGGACTTGCGGCCGCGGATCGCCCGTTGCGGCGCGCGAGGAGGAGGCTTTCTGGATCTCCCGCGTCTGGCGCACGATGTCCTCGCGGAAATCCTGGATCGCGTTCGCCGCCGCGTGCGCCAGCTCATCCTTGAGCCTGGCGTAGTCCGCCCCTTGCGGCAGGCTCAGCGTGATCTCGTGCCACGCGAGGTTCACGCCGGGAATTTGTTTGAACAGCCCGCCGGACGCCTGGAAGATGATCGAATTCGCAAACGCGACCACGCGGCCCGTCGGGCTCATCGCTCCGTCTCCGCCAAGCTCCATGAGATGAATGCGCACCAGCCCGAGGTCGATGACCTCGCCGGTCACCGCGCCGACCTGCACGCGATCGCCGACCCGTACGCCGTACTTGCCGATCAGGAAGAAGTAGCCGACGACGGAGACCAGCACGCTTTGCATCGCCACTGCCAGGCCGGCGGTGATGAGGCCTGCGAACGTCGCGAGCGAGCCCAGCTCCGTCGCGAAGGTGGAAGCGGCGATCACGACGACCAGACACCAGAGCACGATCTTACGCAGCAGCAGGAACCGCGACCGGCGCCGCGGGTCGTGCACGTAGCGGAATACCGTGCGCTTCCACAGCTCGGCGCCCAGGAATACCACGGCGAGCAACACGATCAGCAGCGCCAGCCGCAGGCCAAGTGTCTTGAGCGCCTCGAGATACTGCTTTTCGATGGCGTCGCGCCAGTTGCCGAGGTTGCGGCGGTACTGATTGAGCAGGACCGACGCCTTGCTCAGCGGTGTAACGATGGAGGAAGTCTGCTGGAACAGCCAGGCGAGCGTATCGTATTGATCGCGTATGCCTTTGAGGCTCGCGCCGGTCATCTGGTCCGACTGGGTGGCAAGCGCGTCGCTGCGCGCAGCGAGCGTCTTCAATTGTTCGGAGGGCCGCTTGCGGATCTCCCCGAACAACTGCTGCAGCTCGTCCGTACGCTGATCGATGGCCTCGATCGTCTGGCGCTTGGCGGACAGCCGGAACACCGTCGCGGCGAGATCCCAGATCCCGAACTGGCTGAGCGAGGCGCGCGTGGACGTGCTGGGTGCGAGCGCAGTGGAACTCTCATCGGTCGACGCCGCGGCGGCGAGCTTCCCGGGAGCGGCGGTGGCCGAAGGGATCGAGGCGGCGATAGCGTCGATATGGGCCTTCAGTGCATTGGCGTTCGAACCGCTCGAATCGTTTTGCCCGGCGAAGTCCACCATGGTGGAGAGCAGGTTCCTGCGCGCGTTGACCAGGTCAAGCTCGGCCTGCAGCACGGAAAGTTTCGCCTGCAGATTGGCCTTGTCGGCCTTCGGCGCGGCGAGCTGGCGCCGGACCGCTTCGATCTCCCCTTGAACGGCCGTGCGTTTCGCGTCGAGTCCCTGGCGGATCTGGGCCAGCGCCTGCGTGGACATCGCATCCTCGTCCTGCCGCTTCCGGGCGAGGTCGGCTTCGCTGCTGATCAGCTCGGCATTGGCGCGCGCGATCTCGAACGCCAGCGCCATGACTTTGTCGGCGATCTGCCGGTTGGCGTAGAGCATCAAAAGGTCGCTGGGCTGCGTGGCGGCCTGCTGCTGCGTGCCGAGGGTTCGGTACCAGTCCACCGTCTGATCCAGGATCTGCACCACTTGCTCGCCGGACATGACGGCGCGGGTTTCCTTCTTCGCCTCGGCGGATTGCGCAGCGCTGTCCGCCGCGTACAGCTGAAATGCATGAGTCGTCAGCAGAACGAGCAGTGTAAGTTTTGCGCGCATGCGGAGCCTGGATTCCTCGTTTGGGATCGCGGTGTCATTGTCTCGCAAATACGCGCCGTTGCGCATCTCCGGGTGCATCGGAGGCTGTTGAAGAAGGGAGGGAGAGTTATCCACATTTCGCACCGGAAGGCGGCGATGCATAGGTACTGGATACGATAGAGGTGCGATTGCGGTCGGGGATGCTAACAGCGGCAACCAAGAGGGACCTTAGCGAAATGTGGATAACTCTCCCTCCCTTCTTCAACAGCCCGGTAGCGCCCGATCGATCAGCCGATCGAAATCGGCATCATGCGTCAGGGTACCGAACGTGAGGCCGTGCGCGCCGACCAGACGGCTGCGGATGAACGGCACAGCTGCCGGACTCTGCGCACGCAGGAGCGTCGCAGCTTGCAACGTCAGCGCGAGACGCTCGGTGAGGTGGCGGGCTCGCGATTCGGCAGCCGCGCCAGGCTGCAAGTCGGCGCGCAACGCGAGCGCATAACTGTCGAAGGCCGAATCGCGGCCGCGAACCGTTGCCAGCTCCGCCTCTACTGCCACACCGGTCTGTGGCTCTCGCGACAGGGCACGCAACACGTCGAGACATTGGATGTTGCCGCTGCCCTCCCAGATGGAATTGAGCGGCGCCTGCCGGTAGAGCCGCGGCAGGATCGACTCCTCCACGTAACCCGCTCCCCCAAGGCATTCCTGCGCCTCGTTGATGAAGGCGGCGGCGCGTTTACAGATCCAGTACTTGCCCGCCGCAGTGGCGATGCGGGCAAACGCGGCTTCCATAGGGCTTTGCGCCGCATCGTCCACCGCCCGGGCGACGCGCAGCGAGAACGCCAGGTTCGCTTCAAGCTCGAGCGCGAGGTCGGCCAGGACGTTGCGCATCAGCGCGTGCTGCACGAGCGGCTTGCCGAACGCCTGCCGATGTCGCGCGTGATGTATTGCATGCGCCAGCGCCATGCGCATCTCTGCAGTCGAGCCCAGCATGCAGTCGAGGCGGGTGAGCATCACCATTTCGATGATCGTGGCGACGCCGCGGCCTTCCTCGCCGACGCGCCGCGCCCAGGCGCCGCAGAACTCTACTTCAGACGAGGCATTCGACCAGTCGCCCAGCTTGTCTTTCAGCCGCATGAGACGGAAGGCATTCTTGGCGCCATCAGGCAGCAGCCGTGGCAGCAGAAAACAGGTCAACCCGCCAAGCGCCTGCGCGAGGACGAGGAAGGCATCGGACATCGGCGCGGAAAAGAACCATTTGTGGCCGACCAACGCATATTCACCGTCGCCGCTCAGCGGCGTCGCGACAGTGGTGTTGGTGCGCACGTCCGACCCGCCCTGCTTCTCCGTCATGCCCATGCCGAGAGTCACGCCCGCCTTCTCGGCGAGCGGCACGTCGCGCGGATCGTAGTGTGGCGCCGCCGCCTTCTTCGCCCACATCTGTAAAGCCGGCTCACGGCTCAACACCGGCGCACCGGCGTGAGTCATCGTCAGCGGACAGCCGGTGCCGGCTTCGACCTGATGATGCAGATAGCTCAGCGCGGCACGCGCGACGTGGGCGCCCGGCGCCGGATCATGCCAGGATAAACCCGCGACGCCGTGACTTTTGGCCGCCGCCATGAGACGGTGATAAGCGGGATGGAATTCGACACGATCGATGCGACGGCCGAAGCGGTCGTGAGTCCGCAAGCGGGGCTTGTCGCGGTTGGCCTCGAAGCCGAGCCCGTACAACTCTCCCCCGGCCAGCGCGCCGTAACTCGACACTCGCGCGCTGAAGGCAGCCGCGCCTTCGCGACGGAGCGCCTCCTGCAAAATGAGATCGTCGGCCCAAAGGTCGCGCGGCTCGAACGGCGGCGGCTGGTTTTCGACGATGTGCGTATCGAAAGCGGCTGATCCGGGCATCGAATGGATCCCCCTGGCTGGCGGGACATCGAACGACGTCGGGCCATACCCTCCGCTACCTCGGTCCGGAATTCAACCGGCCAAATACGGCCCGCGCCCACCCCCGGGCCTCGGTTCTACCTTGGCCTGGTGATCAATGGCGCGAGCGGCAGCGCGCCGCGGTCGACGACCTTGCCGTCCTTGATCACGATATTGATGCTGCGGTAGTTGCGCGCGCTGTCGAGCGGATTGCCGTCGAGAATCACGATGTTGGCGACCTTGCCGCGCTCGAGCGAGCCGACATCGGCATCCAGCTTGTAGGCCTTGGCGACGTTGCTGGTGGCCGACTTCAGCAGCTCCATCCGGTCCATGCCCTCTTCCTCGAGGGCGAGCAGCGCATTGAAATGCGCCTCGCCGAGGTGGCTGTGCAGGCTCGGATCGACCTTGTCATCCACGACGGGCGGCTCGTTAGGTGCCTTGATCGAGGCCTCCGTGCCCATGAGCATCCTCACGCCGGCCTTGATCATGTTCTTGCGATTTTCCTTCGCGACCTGCAGGAAGGTGGTGAAATCACCCTGATCCTCTTTCAGGCGCACTTCCAGGTTGCGCTGCGTAATCGGCAGAACGCCGGCGGCGACACCCCGTTCGACCATCTTGCGCAGCGTTTCCTGCGGAATCGGCCGCGGCCCGGAGATATCGCCGTGCGTAAGGAGGTCCACGCCGGCCTCGACGGCCATATCGATGCTCTCCGGCGACATCGTATGGGCCTGGACGGTCACGCCCGCGCGATGGCCCTCTTCCACGAACACCTTTTGGACGCGCGGGGAGAACGAGATGAACTGCGCGTTGAGGAATCCGCCTTGTTTGAAATGGCCGGCCGCGGCGTACTTGATGTAATCGAGCTTGTGCGTCTGGAGGTACCCCCGAATCACCGTCCGCACCTCCTCGGGACCCATCCACATCAGGTCGCGCCCGGTGCCCTGCACCCACTCGTCATTGATCCGCTTGACGAAATCCTTGCTGAGGCCCGCGGCGGCTTCCGGGGGGAATGCATCGGGTGAGAACAAACCGTCGAAGCCGATGATGTTCCCGCCGACATAGATATCGCTGCCGGGCACCTCGCCCGCCTTGATCATGTCGCGCGCCCTGGTCGCCGGGCCATGCGAGCGCCAGGTGGCGAAAGCTCCAGTGATGCCGCTCTTCAGCGCGACCTGCGCCGCCTCGATCAGGATCTCGTGATAACGGCCCTCGTACTTGACCAGGTTCTCCACGTTCGTGCTGAACCAGGCCAGGTTGACGCCATCCATCAGCCCCGGGATCGCGTACTTGCCCTTCGCGTCGATCTTGCGGGCCCCCTTGGGAATCGAGACGTCCCGCGCGGCGCCGACCGCTGCAATGCGCCCGTCCGTGATCACCACGACGCCATCGCCGACGGGCGCCTTGCCCGTGCCGTCGATGATCGTGGCACCGGTGATCGCCAGCGTCTGGGCGGCCCAGGCTGTGGGCGCGACGATGGCCAGGAGAGCTGCGAACAGGACGGAGACAGACCTTATGGACGACATACAGAGCCCTCGCAATGGATGACTTGCGGGCCGCGTCCGTCGGAAAACGTCGTTATATGGCGGCCGCGCCGCCGATTTGGGACTGTAGCCGGACGGTCGAGTTCCCGGCGCCCCGGCGCTGACTCAGCTCAACCGGCCCGGTCCGGGCAGTCCCGCCCGGACCGGTCGGCCATCGATGTCAGCGATGCGCCCAGCGGAACCAGTGGCGCCACCAGCTCACGGCGGAACCCCGCCGCGGGCCCCATTCATGGTGCCGGCTGCCCACATCCAGGCTGTATGTCGTCACCGTGCCGCTGATCTCGTTGCTGACGATCAGCAGCGGCTTGCGTGTCGGGCTGTCGTGGGCGGGAACGAAGAGGATGCCTTCGGGGCCCAGATCGCCCGCCTCGGGCGTGCTCAGATCCGCGACGGAGAAATCGCGGTTGTTGGCATAGTCGACGAACACCGGCGCATGGGGGTCGGTGATGTCGTAAACGGCTATGCCGCCCGTGCGCTCCATTCCGACGAACACGTAGCGGCGCCCGTCGATGGTGCCCAGCGTGAGGCCCTCCGGCTCCGGACCTTTGTTGTCGGAGCGGTCGTCGAAATTGTTGTTGTCGTTGCTGGCGTTGAAGTGCGCCGGATCGGCCGCCGCGGTGATGCGCTCGAGATCCGCGTCGCTGTCGAACACCTGCGTCCCGTTGCCCGTCCAGATGGAGAACGAGCGGCCGCCCAGCGTGAACAGCGCCTCGTAGAGGCCATTGTTGGCGCCCAGCGTCGAGGTCACGTTCAGGCGGCCGAGATTGGCGTTGTTCTTCGGCGACTGCGCGGCGGGGAACACGTTCGGATCGAGATCGAGCGAGTTGACGCGCGCTTCCTCCGACAGACCCGGCCAATCGCGCGCATCGCCTTCGTTGGCGGTGACGAAGTAGGTTTGTCCGCGCTCGTTGAACGTCGCGATCGCATCCGGCTCGTACATGCCGAACACGCCCTGCCAGCCGCGGATGTTGATCGCCGAGTCGCGGTCCGAAGCGTCCAGGCCCGGGACGCTGATGAGGCCCAGCACGACCGACTCCGGCTCATAGCCCGGCGCGCGCGTGAAGGTGCCGGTGGCATTGTTGATGACGATCTGAGCCACCGTGAAATCATTGTCGTTGACCAGCGCCAGCCGCCCGTCGTCGAGCAGCGCCAGCCCCTCGATCTTCTCCACGCCGGCGTAGCCCGCCGCGGCCAGATCGACGTGCAGCTTCTTGGTGATCGGTACCACCGAGACCGAGGCAAGCTCGGCGGCGGTGAGCTGGTCGAGCGACTTCATCGTGCCGCCGACGTCGTACAGGACGTCTACCGGCGTGATGTCGGTCGCACCGGCCACATCGAAGGCATAGATCTTCTTGGTGATGTCGCCGACCGCGTCTTCGGGCACCGCGTCGTCGTCGCGCTCCACCGCCAGGAACCCGCCGCTCGGTACGGAGACCATGTCGCCGATCTTGTCCGCACGCGTGTCGTTGGCGTTGGCCGAGGCCGGATTGTCCATGATGTAGAGGAACTGGCGCGTCGCGAGCGTGGCGGGATCTAGCTCGACCACGCGGACGTTGCGCAGGCCGTTCAGCACGCCATTGGTCAGCGTCGCGGGATTGCGGATCGGGCTTTGGACGAACGCATAGACCTTGCCGTCCTTCAGCGCGATCGCCTCCATGCCGCGATTCTGGCGCCGCTGCGCGATCACCGCCGGCAGCGCTTCGATGCCCAGGACGCCAGCAACGCCCGGTGCGGGGACTGGCAGACCGGCCGCCGCGTGCGTGCCGATGGGGATGAAGCGCTCGAGCAGGCGGCCCTTGGCGCTGAAGTGATACAGCGCGGGGCGGTATTCATCGGGCAGCCAGAAAGTGCCGTCCTCGGCCACTGCCACGCCTTCGAAGTCTCCGCCGCGCGGATCGAGCGGCAGGACTTGGCCGCGCAAGTCGATCGGCACCTCGTCGTTATACGGTGATTCGGGCGTGCCACCGACAAGGGCGGTGTTCGGCAGTCCGGTGAGCAACGTACCGTCGGTATCCCGCAGCGGAATCTGCTCCACCAGGTCGAACTTGCCGCTGGAAGTATCCAGCGTGAAGCGCACGAGCCGCGGCGTGAAGTTGGGCAGCAGGAACGGCCGCTGGGCCGCCGCGTCGGGCTCGCCGTTGGGGCCGCGATCGGTATTGGTGATGAACTTGAGCTTGCCGTCGGCGGTGACGCCTTCGAAGGTCAGGCCCGAGAAACCGCCCAACCGCAGCGGCTGACCGGCCGCCGTCTTGCCGATCAGCGGCAGATCGTTGTTGTCCCACTCATACGTGGCGACGGTGTAGGGCGCTTTGGAGTAGTCCTTGTAGCCGAGCGGCATGAGCTTGGTCACGGTGCCGGCGGCGATATTGATCTCGGCGACCGCGTTGTTCTCCTGCAGCGTGACGAAGGCCCTGCGCGAATCGGGTGTGACCGCGATGTATTCCGGCTCGAAATCCATCGCAGCGGTCGCGCCCGGGCCGTAGATGCGGATGCCCTGCGCGCGTAGCGCGTCTTCCTGTCCGTTGAACCGGGTGAAGGAGACCGTGCGCACGTCGGAGGTCTTCAGCTTCTTGAGCTGGACGACGCTCTGGGGCACGGGGATGATGCTGATCGAGCCTTCGGGATCGGCGAAGCCCGCGCCGTAGCCGCTCGGCTCGCCTTCGTTTGCCACCAGCAGATACTTGCCGTCCGGCGTATACGTCACCATGTCGGGCAGCGCGCCGACTTGCACGGTGACCAGCAGCTCGCCGCTCGGCTTGTAGAAGGCTACTGTGCCCCGATCGGTCTTGGTGGCGTTGGCGAGCGCCACGGCGAAGATGCCGTCGCGCACGGCGACGCTGGTCGGAGAGCCGAGAGCCGACACATCGAGGGTGTCGAAATTGACGAGGTGCGACGGATCGCGCGCATCGATGATGCTCACCGTGGAGCCTTCCACGTTCGTGACGAACAGCCGGCGCGTCTGCGGATCGAACGCGGAGATCTCGGCGCCCCCGGTCTTGATGGAATCGAGCGGCGTCAGGGTGAGAGACGAATCCGCATCGGCAGGGTCCGCCCAAGACGTGGACGATGCCAGGACGAGCGTGGCAGCGAATGCACAGTGAGACAGGCGAGCGAGCATGCAAGGCCTCCGGTTGGCGCGGACTGCGCGTTGTGGCCGGACGGGAACCGTCCGGCACGTTTGTACCTAGGCCCGCATGAAACCTAAAGAATATTGCAGTAGTGTGACTGCGCACATCGTGCGGAGCGTCTCCCGGCGGCTCGGACCGCGTTAGCGAGGGGGGCCACGATGCTTGCGCGCCTGCATGACGGTTCGATGGCAGCTCCGTGACGCTGGGGAAATGGGGTCGGGCGTATGCGCCCGGATTTGTTCACTCGGCAGCTGCATGCCTTTGCGTGTCGCCCGGGCGGGTTCATCGGCTTGCGCGGCGTACCTGCGGCGCGTAGTGTCCGCCGATCAGGTGCGACGAGCGGACAGGCTCATGCATAAAGTCACCGGGGGATGCCACTGCGGCAACATTCTAGTGAGCCTGGAGCTGACCAACGCACCAGAAACCTGCCATCCCCGCGCATGTGACTGTGACTTTTGCCGCAAGCATGGCGCCGCCTACATCTCCGACGCGCGTGGGTCGCTGCTGATTGCAATCAGGGACCCGCGCGAGTACCGCGCGTATCGTCAGGGCAGTGGACAAGCTGAATTCATCGTATGCGCAACGTGCGGCGTGCTGATCGGCGTGCTGCACCGTGACGACGGCCGGCTCCACGGGGCTGTAAACGTGAAAGCGCTCGAGAGTGCAGCGCAATTCGCCGCCGAGCAGGTCGTTTCGCCCAAGCAGCTGGCACCGGAAAAGAAGGTGCAGCGCTGGCGGGACGTCTGGTTTTCCGACGTGCAGATCCGCGTCGGGAGCCCGCCATGACCATCCAGCTCGATCACGCCATCGTGCCCTCGCGCAACCAGATCGCCTCGGCCAAGCGGCTCGCGAAGCTTCTCGCAGCTCAGATCAGTGGGACGCAGCCATCGATCGGCTGCGGATGCTGGTGGAGAGCCGGAGCCGTGACTAGAACTGCGCGGTCACCACGAGCCGCGCCGCGCGCGGAGAGCCCGGCGTAATGTTCGTGTTGCTGTTGGCGAACACGAAGTAGTCCTCGTCCAGCAGGTTCTCCACGTTGAGCTGCGCGCGCCAATGCTCGTTGAGCGTGACGAACACCGCGCCGTCCACGCGCGTGTAGCTCGGCAGAGTCACGTTATTGGCCGGGGATGCGAGGTTTTCCGTCGCGGCGAAGAGATCCGCCCGCCGGATGACGCCCAGGCCCGCGCCCCACCGCGGCGAGAAGTCGTAACGGTTCCACAGCGAGAACGTCGTCTTCGGGAGGTTGGCCAGCGTCGCGCCTTTGGATACCGTCGCCGACTGGTTGCTGACGATCTCGCCGTCCTGATAAGCGAACGCGCCGATCACGCTCCATTGTTCGGTGAAGTTCCCGGCGAGGCCCAGCTCCACGCCCTTGGTGCGCTGGCCGTCGACCAGGATGGAGTGGTTCACCGGATCGAGGGGATCGGGGATGGCGACGTTGGTCCGGTCGAGCCGGAACAGCGCGGCCGTCAGGGCAAGCCCTTGCAGCGCGTCCCATTTGACACCGATCTCGGAGTTCTCGAACTCCTCGGGATCGAGCGATTCGTTTGTTGCCGAGAGCGACGCCAGCTGGTCGCCGGCGCGCGGCTGGTACGTCTTGCTGTAGCTCGCATAGACGGACACGGCCTCGAGCGGCTTGTAGACGAGCCCGAGGCGCGGGGAGAGCAGATTGTCCTTGGAATCGAAATCGGCCGCGGTGCGGTTGTTGCGGAGGTCGACTTTGAAGCTGTCGAAGCGCAGGCCCGCGACGACCAGGAACTGCTGCGTCAACGCGATCTCATCCTGCAGATAAACCGCGGCGATCTTCGCCGTGCCTTCGTTGTCCGCGTCGGTGGCGCTCTGGCGGAAAGTCACCGGCAGGGTGGTGCGCGGATTGGCTACCGGCACCGCGACGGAGGTCGCGCCGAACGCCACGGAATCGAAGAAGCCGGTGTTGCGGAAGTTCTCGGTCTCCTGCCGGCCCAGCTCCAGGCCCGCCAGGAATTTGTGCCGGACGGCGCCGGTCTGCAGCGCGAAGTTCACGTCCGTCTGGTTGAAGTAGTTCTTGCGCTGCGTGGCGTTGTTGTACGCGGAAAGCGCTACCGTGCTGCCGTTGCCGCTGACGGCGCCGGGAAATACGTTCTGGTAGAACTTGTCGTAGTCGCCGAAGCGCGTGCGGTTGCGCAGGACCACCGTATCGCTGAACCGATGCTCGATCAGCGCGTTGGCCATCTTCACCGTCGTGTGGGTTGTCGACTGCCCGGGATCGCCGAAGAAAGTCGCGGGATCGACATCGAGCGGCCGTCCCTGGAAGGAGGAGACGCCGCGGTCGGCGACGCGCTCGTCGTGGAAGTACTCCACGCCGAGCCCGATCTTTGTCGCTTCACCGGCGCGGATCGTGAGCGTCGGGTTGATGCCGTAGCGCTCGAGCGTGACGTCGTCGCGATAGCTCTCGGAATCCTCATACATGCCGTTGACGCGGAACGCGACGCTGTCGCTCAGGCGGTCGCCGAAATCCGCCGACGTCCGTTTGTTGTCGTCGGTGCCGACCTGGACGGTGGCCTGGCGCACCGGACTCCACGTCGCCTCCTTGCTCACGCGGTTGATCAGGCCGCCGACGCCGCCGCGGCCGAAGAGCATGCCGTTGGGGCCTTTCAGCACCTCCACCTGCTCGATGTTGTACAGATCGCGGTAGTACTGCACGTCATCGCGCATGCCGTCGAGGAAGAAATCACCGGTCGAGCTGCTGCCGCGGATCACGGGGGTCTCGCGGTTGCCCTCGCCCTGCGCCATGCCTACGCCCGGCACGTACAGCATCGCATCGCCGATGTTCTGCACGTTGAGGTCGTCCATCGTCTGGCGCGTGATCACGCTGATCGATTGCGGAACGTCACGCAGCGGGGTGTCCGTTTTGGCTGAGGCTGCCGTCTCAGGCTTGTAGCTCACGGGGGCGTCGGCTGTCGCGAATACCTTCGGCAAGGTGTGGGTGGTCTGCGCATCGTTGGTTTCAGGAGATTCGCCGGGGTTCCCGGCAAAGGCTACCAGTGTCGATGCCGCGGTCAGCGCGACACCGGCGATGAACTGCTTGAACATAAGTAGTTGATCTCTCAGGAGAAATATTTGTGCAAATGCGAATGGTTCGCATCATACGCACAATGGAGGAATGTGCAAGCCGGATGTGGCGCCGACACGTCGGCGGACTGCCCCCTCGCCTGCGCACGATATCGGACGCGCCCGGCCGGGCGATACACCGCGAGACAAACAGCCAACTAACAACGCGCCCCGGCGGCGGCGCGACTTCGCCGCACGCTGGGACGTTTGTTTGTGGCGATGGCTGTCGCCGCGCTTCTATCGCGACGTCAACGCCTGAGTGACCGGCCGATCGATCAGATTGGCATTGAACCAGCTCGGATAGACCGGCGTCGGCGATGGCCAGGCGGCGGCGAGGCAAAACGTGAGCGGCCGCCGCGCGGTTCAGCCGGCGCCCACCGCCGCCTGATCCTCGATGAGGTTGCGCTGCACCGCTCTGTTCACCGCGCTCAATACCGCAAGGAGCGAGGCGGTGACAATGTTGGGATGCAGCCCGACCCCGAACAACGTCACGCGCGAGCCGGTCGTGATCTCGACGAACGCCGCGGCGCGCGCGTTGCTGCCGGACCCGATCGACCTTTCCTCGTAAGACAGCACATCGCACTTCAACCCCAGCGCGTCGATGAGCGCGTCGATCGGTCCATTGCCGCTGCCGGCCAGCACCGCGCTGTGTCCGCGATATCCCAGCTTCACCACGAGACGCTCGCCATCCTTGCCGTCCTTGGACGTGACCAATTGGTGCGAACGGTAGTCGTACGCGCCCTGCTCCTGTTCGAGGTATTCGCGCTCGAACAGCGACCAGATCTGGGCGGAGCTGAGTTCCTTGCCCGTCGCGTCGGTAACACCCTGCACGACCTGACTGAACTCGATCTGCAGGCGCCGCGGCAGCGCAAAACCATAGTCGCGCTCGAGGAGATAGGCGATACCGCCCTTGCCGGACTGGCTGTTGACACGGATGACCGACTCGTAAGTGCGGCCGAGATCGCGCGGATCGATCGGCAGGTACGGAATCTCCCACATATCGTCGGGCTTGCGCGCGGCGAACCCTTTTTTGATCGCATCCTGATGCGATCCGGAGAACGCGGTGAACACCAGATCGCCGACGTAAGGATGGCGCGGGTGAATGGGCAGCTGATTGCAATGCTCCACGCAGCGCGCGGCCTCATTGATGTTGGAGAAATCCAGCTGCGGATGAACCCCCTGCGTATAAAGGTTGAGCGCGAGCGTCACGATATCGACGTTTCCCGTGCGCTCGCCGTTGCCGAACAGCGTGCCTTCCACGCGATCGGCCCCCGCCATCAATGCAAGCTCCGCCGATGCGACGGCGGTGCCGCGATCGTTGTGCGGGTGCACGCTGACGATGACCGAGTCGCGCCGGGAGATGTGATCGCAGAACCACTCGACCTGGTCGGCGTACACGTTCGGCGTCGACACTTCCACGGTGGTGGGCAGGTTGAGGATCACCGGCTTTGCGGGCGAAGGGTCCCATGCCGCGATCACCGCATCGCAGATCTCGACCGAGAAATCGACTTCCGTCGCCGAGAACGTCTCGGGCGAATACTGAAAACGCCAGTCGGTCTGCGGGTACTGCGCCGCCAGCTCCTTGATCAGCTTTGCCGCCGACACCGCGAGGGCGATCGTCGCCGGTTTGTCCTGGTTGAACACCACGCGGCGGAACACGGGCGCCGTGGCGTTGTAGACGTGCACGATGGCGCGCGGCGCGCCCTCGAGCGCTTCGAACGTGCGCCGGATCAGCTCCGGCCGCGCCTGCGTGAGCACCTGGATGGTGACGTCATGGGGGATCAGACCCTGCTCGATCAGCGCGCGCACGAAATCGAAATCGGTCTGCGACGCGGAAGGGAAGCCCACCTCGATTTCCTTGAAGCCGCTCTTCGCCAGCAGGTCGAACATGCGGCGCTTGCGGGCGGAGTCCATCGGCTCGATGAGCGCCTGGTTGCCGTCGCGCAGATCGACGCTGCACCAGCGCGGCGGATTGCCGAGCACCGCGTCGGGCCAGCGGCGTTGCGGCAGGTCTACGCGGACTGCCGGGCGGTATTTCTGTGCGGGATCCTCGAGCATGATCTTAAGTTCCTCTACTGGGGCCGATCGCAGACCCGGCTGCCGGGCGATGTTTGTACGTGCCGTGCGCGAAGGGCGGAAAAAATACGAAACCAGGATGTGTATGCGCCGTACGGCGCGCGGACTCAGTGTGCGCCTAGCGGCGCAGGTGCAGGCGCGCACCCAGCAGCTCGCTGCCGCGACGGGGCAGGGCAATTTTCTGCTGGGAGTTGCGCATGCGCGGAACATAACAGCGGCGCCGGCCGAAATGCAAAAATTGCCCGACAAAAGATTGCCCGACAATTGTTTGAAGCAAGATCGGACTTTTGCTCCGTCACGCCGGATCGGCATGCCAGATCGGCTCGGGCGGCAGCCACCAAAAAAAGCCTAAATCAACACGAGCGCAGGCTCTGGGTGGCGGAGATATCCACAATTTTCCGTTCAGCCGTGCCGTGTCTGCCCTGGCCTCTATCGGCGAATAGCTCCAAAGCTTTTAGACACCATACCTTCGCCGGTTCTTGAAAATTGTGGGTATCTCCGCCACCCAGAGCCTGCGCCCCGCCCCTCCTACCAGCTCTTGTTTGTTACACGCCCACCTTGGCGAGTGCCCACGGGTCTTCAACGATTCCGATGTGACGCGGAGTCGTCCGTCATGAACAGCGTTTTGAAAAACTCGCCGGCGGCTTCGGATTCGAGCAGAGCTTTACCGACAAAGATCAACGCGATCGCGGCGAGCGCCAGAAGCAGCCAGCTCACCGGCACCCGCGGCCGGTTCGATCGCGTGTGCCGGCCGAAGCGGCTCACGGCTGCGGCAGGACCGAGATTCCGCGTTTTTGTTTCTCGGCCGCGACCATCTCGCGCACGTCGGCCAGGAGTTTCTTGGCGTCGTACACGATGCCGTCCTTGATCGTGTACTTCACGCCGCCGACCCGATGCGACCTGCCGTCCGCGCCCAGCCGGATCTGGCCGGTGCCGTAGAGCACCTTGAGATTGGCCACCGGATTCTCGTCCAGGATCGCCAGGTCGGCGAGCTTGCCCGGCTCGATCGAGCCGATGCGATCGCCCGCGCCGAGCGCCTGCGCCCCATACAGAGTGGCCGAGCGCAGCACTTCGAGCGGGTGGAAGCCGGCCTCCCGCAGCAGCTCCAGCTCCTGGATGGTGCCGAATCCGTACAGCTGGTAGATGAAGCCGGAGTCCGAGCCGACGGTCACGCGGCCGCCGCGATTCTTGTAATCGTTCACGAACGACATCCACAGCCGGTAGTTCTCGCGCCAGGCGACTTCGTCTTCCGTGCCCCAGTCGAAGAAGAAGCTGCCGTGGTTGTCGCGGTTCGGCGTGAAGAAATCCCACAGCTGCGGCAGGGTGTACTGGTCATGCCAGTCCGCTCGGCGCGCCCGCATGAGGTCGCGCGAGGCGAGGTAGATCGTGAAGGTGGGATCCAGCGTGAAATCGAGCGCCAGCAGCTCTTTTATTACGGCTTCGTACTTTTCGCTGCCGCGCTGCGCCGCCTGCTTCCAGAGCCGGCCGGCCTGGCCGAAGCGGTCCTGCTCATTGTTGTAGTTATACGCGGCCGGGTAGTCCTGGATCGTGCGATCGTCGAACAAAGCTTCCGGCAGACCATACCAGTGCTCCATCGAGGTGAGCCCCCACCGGGCCGTCGTGAGCACGTTGACGCGCGTCACGTCGATCTGCGCGTGATGACAGGTGCCGCGCATGCCTTGTTTCTTCAGCTCATCGATGGCGGCTGCCAGCACGTCCGGCCGGTAGCCGAGGCACTTCATGCCCAGCGCGCCCTTGGCCTTCATCTCGCGCACCCAGCGGCGCCCGTCCTCGGGCTTGGTCATCGGCACGTCGGACTCGAAGAACGCGTACGGAAAGATGCGCGGCGCGGTGATCTCGTTGCGCTCGCTGCGCTTCTGCTCGCTGACGCACCACTCGATGCCGTTGCCGCAGCCCGGATCGCGGATCGTCGTGATGCCGTGCCCCATCCACAATTTATACACATAGGTCGCCGATACGCCCTGCTCCTTGCCGCCGATATGGCCATGCATGTCGACCAGGCCCGGCAGCACGTAATGCCCGCGCAGGTCGATCTCGCGACCGCCGGCGGCCAGCTTCGGCCGCTTCGGCTCTTCTTTGACGCCGCCGGGCGCGCCGACCGACATGACCTGCACGATGCGGTTGCCCTCGATCACGACATCCGCCGGACCAAATGCCGGGGCGCCGGCGCCGTTGATGACCGTGACATTGCGCAGGATCAGTTGTGAGTAAGGACCGTCGCCCTCCTGCCGGGGCGGCGCAGGCTCCACGCCTGGTTTGTCGGGCGCGGACGCCGCGCAAAGCGGCAGGCTGAAAACGACGAAAGCAAGCGAGCAACTGAGCGCGACGGCGATGTGACGCATGAACGTACGCGGCCTCCGGTCAAAGGGCTGGTGGATGAGCAGCGACGGCCGATGCCAGGCCCGGCCGGTCGCGCGGCAGTGTAACTCAACCGCGAATCGCACCCCATATTCCTCAGGTCCACGGACGGACGTGGCAGCGCAGGCCTGAGGTCCATGGCAAAGCGCAAACCATCCGGATGACGCGGACGGGCTGGACCGGCTATCGGAAAACGGGATTGGATTCGGTCAGGAGCCGGCGCGTCGGCAGGGCATCGCGGTCGATGACCCGCCCCTCCTTCATGATGAGGCTGATGCTGCGGTAGTTGAGCGCGCTGGCGAGAGGATCTTTGTCGAGGATGAGCAGATCCGCCGACTTGCCGGGCTCGAGCGTGCCCAGCTCTTTGTCCACCTTGTAAGCCCGGGCGATATTGCGTGTGGCCGCGAGCAGTGCATCCATCGGCTTCATGCCCATCTGCTCGACGGCCAGCATCCAGTAGAAGTGGCCCTGGCCGAGCAGATTCAGGTTCTCCTCCGGCGGATAGCGCTTCTTCCACCAGGACCAGGTCATGGTGTTAGCGCTCCTGACACCGGCGTCGCTCGACAGCAGGATCACTGCTCCAGCACGGATCAGAGCCCGCTGATTGCCATCGATGTCCGCGGCCTTCTTGGGGGCGGGCGAGGCCGCCGCCTTTGCTCTTTCGGCATACCACGCCGTGGCCTTCGTCGTGCTGGCGAGAATCGCGCAGGGAATCCGCCGCTGCACGATCAACGCCAAAGTCTCCTCTTCCATGGGCCGCCCGCCGGTGCTATCGCAGTGCTGCAGCAGATCGACGCCCGCCTGGACCGCCAGGTACAGCCCCTCATTGGAGCTCGTGTGCGTCTGCACCGTGATGCCCGCGCGGTGCGCCTCCTCGACGATCACCTGCTGCACGCGCGGGGAAAACTGGATGTATTGTTCGGACCGGATGCTGTGTGTGGTGGCGGAGTACTTCAGGAAATCGATGCCCCTGCGCACGTACATGGCGATCTCGCGCCGCACCTCTTCCGGCGACAGCATAGTCAGCTCCGGTCCGACGTTCTCCTGCCACATCGCATCGACGCGCGCAGCGAATTCGTCGAACGCCGGAATGTTGGCGCGATCCACCAGCTGCGCCATGAAGTCCTTCGAATAGGGCCCGCCGAGACCGACGATGTTGCCGGCCAGATAGATGCGCGCGCCCGGCACCCGGCCGGAATTGATCGCGGCACGCGCCCGGGTCAAAGGTTCCCGCGGTCCCCAGGAATCGAACACCGTAGTGAGTCCGCCGCGCAGCGCAATCTGGGCCGCTTCGATGGCGAGCTCATCATAGCGGCCTTCGTAGCGATACAAGGTCAGCGGATACATGTCGAGTACCAGATGCACGTTCGCATCCATCAGGCCCGGCATGACGTACTTACCTGCGGCGGAAATTCTTCGCGCCTGCGCGGGAATCGTGATCGTGCGGCCGCCGACTGCCGCGATGCGCGCGCCCTCGATGACGACCACGCCGTCTTTGATCGGCTCACCGCCGTTACCGTCGATGACCGTGCCGCCAACGATGGCTACCGTTTGCGCATCGACCGGATGGACCGCGGCGAGCAGCAACGCCGCGATCCACGCATCGCACGTACTCATGGTTATTCGAAGCTGTAGCCGAGTTGAACGCCGACGGTGCGCGGTCGCAGCTGATAGCCGGCAAAAACATTGGGCACCGGTGAAATCCCGCGCCAGGTGAATGCGTTTTCGTCGGTCAGGTTCCGTACGAACAGCTCGACGCTGAGCTTGTTGATCGATGCGCCCACGCGCGCATCCACTTTGACATAGTCGCCGGCCAGCGTGCCGGGCGAGCGCAGGAAATCGCCGTAGAATTTTCCGGTGTAGAACGAATCGACGCGCACGAACGCCTTGCGGCCGGCGACGTCGAAATCGTATTGCGCGGCGAGGTTGGCATTCAGCTTGGGCGAACCCGGCAGCCGGTCATCCTCGAAAGCCGGCGGCGCGAGTCCCGGCGCATCCTCGGAGAGCCGGGCCCGGATGTAACCGCCGCCGAAATCCAGCCGCAAGCCCTCGGCCACCAGAAGGCTGGCCTGGAACTCCAGCCCATCGGAGGTTGCCGCACCGACATTGGCGGTGTAACCGGAATTGCACGCGGTTGCGACGGCGCGGATCGGCAGCCCATCCCACTTGATGTGGTAGATCGCCGTGTCGATGACCATGCGCCGGTCGAAGAACGCGAACTTTCCGCCGATCTCATAATTGTCGAGGAAGTCAGAATCGACCGAGCGAGTGGATTCGATGGTCACGTTGGTGCCGTCGACCAGGCCGTCATTGTCGAGATCGCATACGGGCAGGAGCCCTGCGGCCGGAAATCCCAACCGGAAGCCCTGCGACCAGGAGGCGTACAGCAGCGAATCTTTTGTCGGCTTGTAACTGAGGTTGGCCTTGAAATTGTTACCGCTCTCGCTGCTGTCGCGCAGGATCGGCACGCCCGCGCCCAAGGGCACGCCGACCAAGCCTCCCTCCCGCGACTGGCTCTGGTCCCTGGAGTACTTGAAGAAACGCCCGCCCACCGTCGCGGTCAGTTTTTGCGTCAGGTCATAGGAGACCTCGCCAAAGATCGCGCGCTGATCGAGCTCGCGGGCGGTCTGGACGCGCGCCAGCGGATTGGTCACGAAGACCGGGCTCGGCGCCGGCTCTCCCAGCCAGCGCAGGTTCTCGGCATTGCCGTCGTTGACGTCCTCGTAGAACACGCCGGCGAGGAACTGCAAAGGTCCATCGAGCTGCGAAGCCAGGCGCGTCTCGGACGTAAAGGACCGGAAGTAGCTCGGCGCCGTGGTCGAAGTGAGCAAGCCCGCGATGCGGTTCGCCACCGCGAAGATCGAGCCGCCGTCGATCCACGATCCTGCGGAGGTCAACTTGCCCCAGCCCAGGTTGTAGTCAAGCACCAGACTGTAGAGGTCCATGTCCGTGTCGGAGACATCGCCCGTTTCGCCCCTCACACGCCCCAGTTGAGATATTGGAGCATGCGCAAGCTCATAGTCGCCCACCTCCGCGACCGGTGAGCCGTCCTGCTCGATCTTTTGTGTGAGGATGTTCAGGGAAAAGTGCAGGTCATCCGTAGGCTGCCATAAGGCCGACAGGCGTCCTCCGGTCGAGACCATGCGGCCCGAATCGTCCTGCACGAAGCCGCTGACTGCGCTGCCGAGTCCGAGATTCCCGGCCAGCGCAAGCGTCGCGGGATCCTCGCCCGCGATATTCCTGTAGAAACCGCTTTCATCGTAGCGATAGCCGACCGCCCGCAGCGCGAGCTTGCCTTCGACGACGGGAATGTTCACGACGCCCTGGATCATCGAATTGTCGCCGCCGCTGCCGCTCGTGCCGGAGTACGCAGCCGCGGCCTTGGCGGCGAAGCCATCGAGCTTAGGCTTCGCAGGGATGATGCGCAGCGTGCCGCCGAGAGAGGCGCTGCCATACGCCGTGCCCTGCGGGCCGCGCAACACCTCGATGCGCTCGATGTCGACCGGCCGCACGTCGATGCCGGCGGCAGCCCTGCCGGCCGCGCCCGTGATCGGCGTTTCGTCGAAGTAGGTGCCGACCGTCGTGCCGGAGTTGGCGTTCTCGAAGGACGGCGAGGTCGTGATACCACGGATGACTATGGCATTGCCGGCGGCTCCCGTGTCGATTTGATTCACGCCGGGAATGGAACGCAGGTAGTCCTCCATCCCGATCAGGCCGCGCCGATTGATGTCCTGGCTGCTGAGCACGGCGATGCTCATCGGTACATCCTGCACCCCCACCTCGCGTTTGGTTGCGGTGACTATGACTTCTCCTATGGAACGCTCGGCCGCCTCACTATCGCGCGCGGAGGCATCGATCCGACCTGAATGCTCATCACCTGCAGTCCTCGCCGCGCCGTCGCCGTGCGCGAGCCGCATAGCCTGGGTGGCGTTGGTTTGCTCGCCGTCGCGGGTGCTCGAAGCGGAGTCAGCGTCCGCCGCGGGCCGGATCGCCACCGTGCGCGGATTGATGAACTCGTACTTCAGGGAGGAATTTATCAGCAGCCGGTCGAGCGCGGTCTGCGGGCTATACGTCCCCGCCACCTCGGGCGACACCACCCCTTCACCAATGTTCGCGTAGAACACGACCTGCAGGCCCGACTGCTGGGCGAACGCGCTCAAGGCGTCACCCAGCGGCTGGCGCGCGATGTTGAGGGTCACCATCGAAGTCGGCGGCTGATCCGCGGCGCCCGCGGATCGAGCGAGCAGCGCCAGGAGTCCGGCGCCAACAATGATCGCGAACCTCTGCGTCGTCCCCATCGCACTCTCCTCGGTTCTTATAACCCAGCGCCCGACACCGGGCGTGGAATTCGTTTGCTGTGGAACGTAGAGGCGCCCGCTGAACGATTGCGGCGTACTGTGCATAAACCCAGTACGCTGGAAGCGGCCGGCGGACCGCCTTAATACTCGAGGCGTGCGAGATCGGGGCTCGCGGCGAGGATCATGGGCGGGAAATATCCAAAGGCGCAGAAAGGCCTGGCTGGATCGGTGTTCGACCAGTTCGGCACCGCGCTGCGGCGCTACCTGTTGCGGCGCCTGCGCACCGTACCTCACGACGCCCGCGACCTGGAGCAGGAGGTCTACCTGCGGCTCCTCAGGGTGGAGGATGCCGAGCTGGTGCGCGATCCCCAGGCCTACATGTACCGGATCGCCTCGCACGTGGTCTACGAATTCAACCAGCGCGCGCGCGAGGAGCGGATAACGTTCGACTCGGATGCCGTGGATGCGTGGGCCGATCGGCCGAGCCAGCCGCTCCCGGAGGGCTTCGACGAGCAGCTCAGCGCTCAGCGCCAGCTCGAGCGGATGCTCAGCATTCTGCCGCCGAGGTGTTGCGCGGTGTTCGTGCTGCACATGCGCGACGGGATGACGCATGCGGAGGTGGCGCAGAAGCTCGGGATCTCCGTGCACAGCGTCAAGAAACATGTTTTCCGGGCCTTCTCGGCGCTGCGCGCCGAAATCCGCTCCTCGCACTGGGAACTGTGAAACGCCATGGACATCGACCGCAAATCGCAAGGGCAGGAAGATCCAGGCATCGCCGAGCAGGCGCTGGAGTGGTTCGAAGTGATGAAGCGCGGCAGCCCTCAGGACCGCGCGGCATTCACCGGCTGGCTGAAGCTCTCACCGCGCCACGTGGGAGAGTTTCTGCTGGTGAGCGCAATGTACCGGCAGTTCGACGGCGCCAATCCGGCGTACCAGATCGATGTCGATCAGCTGTTGGCGGCACAGCCCTCGAACGTCCTTACATTGGAGACGGAGGGAACGACAGCTAACCGCGCCGAGGACACCTTGCGCGCCACGCGGGAGGCAGTCGCAAGCGCACGAAAGATTCTCGCACGGCGTTGGGCCGCAGGCGTGGCCGCCGGCATTTGCGTTCTTGCGCTGACGGGGACGTGGCTGACACGAGGCCTCGCGCCGGGACAAAACTATGCGACAGCGATCGGCGAGTTGCGCTCGTTCGAGCTGCCCGACGGGTCGGTCGTCCACCTGAATACCCGGTCGAGGATCCAGGTGCAGTTCTCCGGCGAGCGACGCGACATCCGCCTGCTCGGCGGCGAGGCGCTGTTCCAGGTGGCGCGAGATCCATCGCGCCCGTTCCGCGTCCTCGCCGAGAATGCCGTTATCCAGGCGGTCGGCACTCAGTTCAACGTCTACCGGCGGCCGCAGGAGACGAGGGTCACCGTGCTCGAGGGGCGGGTGCGCATTTCCGCGGGCGACGGGGGAGCCGCGCAGGAACGAAGCACGCCGGCACGGGAAGGCAGCGCCGACTCGATCAAACAAAACCCCGTCGCCGCCAATCTCGGCGCCGGTGAGGCGGCCACCATCACGCTCAACGGCCAGATCACGCACCCTGCGGCGGTCGACACGGCGCAAGTGTCTGCCTGGCGCGAGCGGCGGCTGGTGTTCAAGGCGAGCCGCCTCGCGGAGATCGCCGCGGAGTTCAACCGCTACAACCGCACGCCGCAGATCAGCATCGAAGACGCGTCGATCGGCGAGCGGCGGCTGACGGCGGTATTCAACGCCGATGACCCGGCGTCGCTGGTGCAATTCCTCACGCGCAACAGCGACCTTACGGTGGAAGAGAAAGGCGGACGACTCCTCATCCGCCTGCGTTGAGACGAATCAGAAGTCCAAACGCACATTCAACCCGTACGTGCGCGGCCGCGGCCGGGTCGATTCACCGGTGTAGGATGAGAAGTACACGTCGAGTGCGCCGTCTTCATCCGTAATATTGTCGACGAACAGGTACGTGCTCCATGACTTTTGTTCGACGCCGACCCGCAGGCCCGCGATCGTCGTGGCGTCGGACGGCAGCGCGACATTCACGATGTCCGTACGCTCGGAGGTGTACTGCACGGTGCCGAAGACGAACCCGCCGAGACTCGCGGTGAGCGGCCAACGGTAGGTCGCGGACGCCGAAGCGCTGGTTTCCGGCACGCCGTTCACGCGCTCGCCCTTGCGGATGGTCGTGCCGGGCACGTCCTCGATGAACTCGGCGTTGAGATGGCCGCCCGTCAGCCGCAGCGTCAAGCCGTCGACGGGCAGGAAGGTCGCCGAGAGCTCCGCGCCGACGATGCGCGCATCGCCGCCGTTGAGGAAGCCATTCACGGTCGAGATCGGATCGACGACGGCGTTGACCTGCAGGTCGCGCCAATCGTTGTAATACACCGCGCCTTCCAGCAGCATCCGTCCGCCGGCCAGCGTGCCCTTGGCGCCCACTTCGTAGCTCCACATCGTTTCCGGCTCGACACCCAGCGGGATATTGATGTTGTTCAGCGCGGCGGCGGTCAGCGAGCTCATCCCCTGGATCAGGCCCGAGCGGAATCCTTTGGCGATGTTGGTGTACAGCAGCCAGTCCGCGTTGGGATGCAAGGCGAGGTTGAGACGCGGATTGAATGTGTTGAAGCTCACCTTCTTGCCGGGCGAGAACGTCGGATCGACGGCGCGCAGCTGCGCCAACGTCGCCGGATCCACCGGCGAGGTGTCGGCGCGATCGTCATTGAAGTAGCGCAGGCCAAACGTCAGATCGAGCTTGCCGCTCAACGCGACCGTACCTTCGCCGAATACGGCGTAAGACTCGCTGGTGCCGCCACCCGGCACGTTCAGATTCAGGACCGGCGGTATTACCAGGCCAAACAAAGAAGTCTCTTCGAGCTTGCGGTAGAACAAACCACCGGTCCAGCGGAACCGTCCGGAGGAGTTCGAGGTGAACCGCAATTCTTCCGACAGCACGTCCGCCGCCTGATTGATGATCAGCCGGCCGCCGAACAGAAAGCCCGCCGCCTTCTGGTCGTACTTCATCTTCGAAGTGGCGCTCACCAGGTCGAAGGCGGAAAAATGGTAGCGGATCGTGGCGCTGTACAGGTCGTAGTCGGTGGCGCGCACGATCGGATCGCGGCGCGCGGTGCCGTCCGCAAACGATACCGCCTCGGCATCCGAATCCTGCTCGCTGCGCCACGCGGACAGTACGACATCCAGCCTGTCGTCCGGCGCAAAGCGCAGCTTCGCGCGGTAGTTGCCGATCGTGCGTTCGTTCTGGTTCTCGACCCCGGAGGTCAGGTTGTCCACCCACCCGCCAAAATCCTCCTTGGATGCCACCACGCGCAGGCCCAGCACATTTTCTTTGAGCGGCACATTCAACATGCCCTTGGCGGCATAGCTGCCGTCGCCGCCGGAGGTGCTGGAGCCGGTGAGATCGACGTTCGCGTGCAACGCCTGCAAATCCGGATCGCGCGTGAGGATGCGGATCGTTCCGCCGATCGATCCGTCGCCGTACAAAGTGCCCTGTGGGCCGCGCAGCACCTCGACGCGCTCCAGATCGTAGGTCCGCACGTCGGGGCCGAAGTTGTTGCCGAGCAGCGAGAACGGCAGCTCGTCGATGTAGTAGCCGACCAGCGCCGCCCCAAAAGTGGAATTGACGCCGCGGATCTCCACGCTGGCCGTGCCGCGCTCGTCATCGACGATTCCGACGCCCGGCACGGTTCCCAGGAAATCCGCGAGGCGCGCGGCTCCCGAATCTTCCAGAGTTTTGGTCGTGAACGCAGAAACCGACAGCGGCACGTTGCGCGACAGCTCCGCGCGCTTCTGCGCGGTAACGATGATCTCCTCGACCTTCGCGCCTGCGGACGCGTCGGTGGAATTGGCCGGCGTACGCTCTTCATCCGCGCTTTGCCCGCCGCCATCGGCCCGCGCCAGCCGCAGCCCGGCGGAAGACAGTCCCGCAATGGGTTTGCCGACCGCATCCGGCGCGCTCTTCTCTTCACCTGCTCTCTTGACCACCACCGTGTCGTCGGAAATGCGCTGCACGGAAAGTCCGGTGCCGGCGAGCAGCTGGCGGATAGCGTCCTCGGTCCCCAATTCCCCGGCGACCGCCGAGGCTTTGAGCCCGCGCACTACTCTCGGCTCGAAAATGACGTTGGTACCCGTCTGCCGGCCGACGCTGCGCAGCGCCTCGTCCAGCTGCTGCGCGGGCACGTCGATGCGGTACGCCGTTTGCCCGAGCGCGCTGGTTGCCGCGACGGCGGCGGTCATGACTAACAAGGCCCGAAAGGTCGCGCGTAACAGTGTCCCCGGCATGGTCTTCCCCTGTTGTATGACGTGTGCCATGGGGCTGTAGACGACGGGGAATCTGGAATCCTCAGCGGCGCCGCAGATGGATCTCGTTCCTCAGCACTTCGACGTCGAGTCCGTAGACGCTCGCGACCGCGCGCGCGAAGCCGGCGCTGTCGCCGGTGCGATAGATTCCGCTCACCGGCAGGTCGGCGACGATCGAACCGTCGAGCACGAGCCGCTGGCGCTCGTAGCGGTTCATCTCCTCGACCGCCTCGCCGAGCGGAGTGTTGTCGAGAATGACCTCGCCGCGGCGCCAGGCGATGGCGGTTCCCGACCGCGAGACGTCGAGCCTTGGCGGCCGTGCGCCGGCGTATGTCAGGCGCTGGCCCGGGATGAGCACGGTCGGTGCAGCGACCGCTTTGCTGTTTTCCGTTACTGCTGCAGAAGGCACGGCAGGAATCGCATCGACCGAGACCTTCCCCTCGACGAGCGTGATGGTCGTCAGGTTTCTCTCGTAGCGCACCGCGAACGCCGTGCCCAGGGCGGTAACCGTCCGGCTGCCGGCGCTGACGACGAAAGGCCGCCGCGCATCCTTCGCGACTTCGAAGTAAGCCTCGCCGCGATCCAGCTCGATATGACGCGCAGTATCGCTGAACTCGACGTTGAGCCGCGTCGCCGAGTTGAGCGAGAGCCGCGTGCCATCCGCGAGAGTAACGATGCGCTGCTCACCGATATCCGTTACGTAGCGATCGCCGGCCCCGAGCTGCAGGTACGCGAATGCGGCGAGCGCGCAGGCGGCGGCGGCTGATCCCCAGCGCACGACGGGGCCAAAGCGGCGGTCTCCGCTGCGTCCGGCCTGGCGGCCGCCAGCGTGCAGATCCGGTCGTGCGAGACCGCCGATATTCACCGCGCCGAGCGAATCCCAGATATCGGTCATGTGCTCGAAGGCCCGGGCGTTTTCGCGGCTCGAGCCGAGCCAGCTGCGGAAATCCGCCTCCAGCGCGTCGGACCGTTCGGGCCCGTGAAGCTTGGCAAGCCATGCTGCGGCTTCCGCGCGCAGCTCACGGCCGGGAGGAGATGTGCCGTGGAGCGCCTTCATGTCCGCTCCTCGCCGATCATCCAGTCCGACAAAAACAGCGCCGCCTTGGCGATGTGCTTCTCCACGGCGCTCACCGTGATGCCGAGCCGGGAGGCGATCTGCGCCTGGCCGTAGCCGTCGATGCGATGGAGGATCACGACTTCCCGGGTTCGCGGCGCCAATTGCTCGAGCCCCGCCCGCAGATGCTGCAGGCGTTGCCGGTCGGCCAGGACCTCATCGGGCAGCGGCTGCGGGTCGATGAGCTGGCGGACCGGATGGTCGACGGCGACGTGGGCGCCGCGCCGCGACCTGCGCCGCGCCGCATCGATGGAAAGATTCTGCACCGTGCGGACCAGAAAGGCCTCCGGCTCCTGCACGTGGCGCGATCGACGGTATTGCTGCAGCCGCAGGAAAGCCTCCTGGATCAAGTCCTCCGCTTCATCGACGGTGCGGCCTTTGTGGTGCAGAAGCTTGCGCAGCTTTTCCAGCAGGAGGACTACGGCGTCCATGCCTCATAAGATGTCACGAACGGGGTGGCGTTTCGAGCGGAAAAGTTTTGCGGATCCGCTGAGGATTCGGGACGGACGGTCGTCTACAGCGGGTTGGGCCGGGGATTGGGGACGGAACTCGACGTACGCGCCTTTGTCATAGCTGCGTTCGATCGATCTCTGTTCTGTAAAACAAAAGGATCCACCTATGTCCCCTAGCGTACGAACGCCGGCCGCCGGGTTGGCCGCATGTGCCGCCCTGAGTGTTGTCTTCGCAACCGATCTGTACGCCGGGCCGACGGCCCAGGACGAGGCGGTCTACCAGCGCTACCTGGATTTCGGCTCGCTCGTGACCGGCTGGCAGCTCACGCCGAACTGGCTGGCGGACGGCTCGAGCTTCTGGTACGCCAAGGGCGATCCGAACGAGCGCCAGATCGTCAAGATCGATCCCGCCACGGGAACCGAAACACCGCTGCTGGACGCGGCGCGGCTGCGCACAGCGTTGCGTGAGGCGCTCGGACATGAGCCCGCCGGCACAGGCGTGCCGTTCGAGCAGATCAAGTTCATCGGCCCGCGCAAGGTGAGCTTTTTAGTAGAAGGCTCGACTTATGAGCTCGACCTCGACAGCTACGCATTGAACCGCCCATTACCGCCGTCGAGTTACTCGGTCGCCCTCGTGCGCAGCGAAGCCGAACGTGCTGTGCCTGGTACCTTCATGCGCGAGGCCTTCAAAGGCCTCGGAAAAATGCCCGCGCCGGAAGCGCTCTCCCCGGATGGACGCTGGATCGCGGGCATCGAGAACGACAACCTGGTCATGCGCGCCACAGTGGACGGCCAGAAGGTCAAGTTCACCACCGACGGCACGCCGATCACCTTCTGGGATTTCGAGAACGTGCTGTGGAGCCCGTGGTCGCCCGACGGCCAGCATCTGGCCGTCTTCAAGCAGCACACCGAAGGCATGCTGCGCGTGCCGACCATCGAGTGGCTGAAACCTCTGGAGCAGGCTCAGGAAGTCATCACTCTGACGGCCGGCGGACCGATCTACCGCTCGGAGCTGTATCTGGTGGACATCTATTCGCAGAAGCCGGTCGCCGTAGACCTCGGCGATACCGGGGAAGAGTATCTGCGCATCCTCACCTGGCTCCCCGACAGTTCCGAGCTGATCCTCGCGCGCTACGACCGCATGTTCAGCCGCGTGATCATTCAGGCCGTGAACGCCACGACGCGCGCGGTGCGCACGGTGCTCACCGAGAAATCCACCACCTTCCTCACCAACCAGCACGAGGCCCTGTGGGGCACGGAAACCGGCTTCACGGTCCTGCCGGATGGCTCGGGCTTCATCTGGAATTCCGAGCGCAGCGGCTGGGATCATCTCTACTACTACGACATGAAAGGCAAGCTGGTCCGCCAGCTCACGAGCGGCGCGTGGCCGGTCAAAGACGTCGCGCGCATCGACCAGGCGGGCGGCTGGGTGTACTTCACCGGCCATGGCGATCAAACGCGGCCCTATGACGCGCATCTTTATCGCGTTGGCCTGAACGGCAAAGGATTTGCCCGACTCACCGAAGGCAACGGCCAGCACGCCGTCAACATCTCCCCGTCCGCCCAATATTTCGTCGACACTTACTCCACCGTCGATGTGCCGCCGAAGACAGTGCTGCGCAAAGCAGACGGCACCATGATCCGCACGCTCCGCGAGGCCGACATCAGCCGCCTGAAGTCAGTCGGCTGGGTGCCACCAAAGGAGTACATCGTCAAGGCCGCGGACGGAACCACCGATCTCTGGGCCACGCTGTACTTCCCGTACAACTTCGACCCCAATCAGAAATACCCTGTAGTCGAGTACATCTACGCCGGCCCTCAGGTCGCCCGGCGCCCGATGGATTTCGATGCCGCCGCATCGCGCAGCCAGAATTTCAATCGCGCGCTCGCGAACGTCGGGTTCATCGTCGTCACGCTCGATGGCCGCGGCACACCAGAACGCTCCAAAGCTTTCCACAACACCATCTACAAAAATTGGGGCAACTTCGAGATCGCCGATCACGCCGGCGCCATCCGCCAGCTCGGCGCCCAACTGAAATTCATGGATCTGGACCGCGTCGGTATCTGGGGCGCCTCGTGGGGCGGCCACTACGCATTTCGCGCCATGACCCAGGGCGCAGATCTCTACAAAGTAGGCATCAGCCAAGTCCCCGGCTACGACCCGCACCGGATCATGCTCTACGAGGTCTACCTGGGCATGCCGCAGGAAAACAAAGCCATCTACGACACCGCCGACGTCTTCTCTCTGGCGCCCAAGCTCAAAGGCGATCTCCTCATCCTAGGCGGCATGAACGACACCGCGACGCAGCTCGACCTCTTCAAGATGAGCGAAACCCTCATCCGCATGGGCAAGCAGCACTGGACCATGAGCTACCCCAACACCAGCCACGGCGCGCAAGGAAGGACCGCCGAATACGACATGGAACTAAAGAAGCGCTTCTTCATAGACCACTTGATGAACCGCCAACCGACGTGCGCTCAGTAGCTAGCGACGTCAGACTGACACGAGCGCGGTCTCGGGGTGGAAGATATCCACAATTTTCCGTTCAGCCGTGCCGTGTCTGCCCTGGCCCTTGTTGGCGAACAGCTCCAAAGCTCTTAGGCACCATACCTTCGCCGGTTCCCGAAAATTGTGGGTATCTTCCACCCCGAGACCGTGCCCCGCCCTTCCACGAATTCTTATTTTGTTATTCGCTCCGAAGCGTTTAACGAAACGCGGATAATTCTTCCACTCCCTTTTCAAAGACCTATCAGGGACGGGCGCTAGTTTGACCCGCCGCACGCCTCTCCTGCGCGCGCCCCAGCGCCAACGACAGCGCCAGCCACCCCACCGCAATCCCCGCCGTAAGCACCGCGAACACCGGCTGCGACATCAGCGACGACAACAGCTTCGACAGCCACGCATTGAGCGCATCAGCCCCCCGGAACACGGCCCCATCGATGATGTTCTTGGTCTTGAACTTCTCCTCACGAGTAACCACCGTGAACAATGATTCCCGCGCCGGATTCGCGATGCCGAAGTTCGCCGCACGCTGCGCCGCCTGGAATACGATGACCACCAGCAGCACCGGGTGAACCGCAAGCACGACGAAACCCACGGCGAACACCAGCGGCAGGAACGCCGCCGCCGGCCCGGTACCAAACTTCGAGATCAGCCGCCCCGTCGCCAGGAACTGCACGACGAGCGTCAGCACCCCCACCGCGAGATCGATCGTGGCGAAGATCTTCGTACGCGCCGCGGGATCATCAGAGGCTGCCGCAACCAGCTCGGCCTGCTGCAGATACAGGAAGGTGCCGGCGAGCGACAGCAGAAATACCCAGAGGGCGATGCCACCCAAGTAGGACGACTTGAAGAGCAGCGAGAAGCCATCGAACAACCCACCGCCGACCGCCTGCTTCTCGCGGCCCGCGCTCGCGGCGACGAAGCCCGTCGATGCCGCAGCCACTTCCGCAGCTGCACGCTCGAGGCGATTGGCACACCATACCGCCAGCACCAACAGCCCCGCGGCGATCAGCAGCAGGTTGACCGGGCCGATGGGCACGGCGAGCTGCCGCGTAAGCACAGGTCCCAGCAGCGTGCCGATCGAGCCGCCGGCGGCGATGAAGCCGAACAGGCGCTTGCTCTGCTCGCTGGAGAACAGGTCCGCCATGAAAGACCAGAACACCGACACGGTGAATACGCTGAAGAGCGTCACCCAGACGAAGAAGCAGCGCGCGACGATCACCGTCTGCCATTGCGCCTGCAGCAGCGACCAGAAAATGAGGATGTTGGCGACGAAGAAGAGATACACGACGGGGATGAAGCGCGCGCGCGGCAGCCGGGCGACGGCGGCCGCCAGGAGCGGCGCCGCGACGAGCAGCGCGATGAAAGTCGCGGTGAACATCCACGGGAGGTTCCGCGTGCCGCCGGCCACGCCCATCTCGTCGCGCAGCGGGCGCAGGATGTAGTAGCTGCCGAGCAGAAAGAAAAAATAACAAAAGGAATAAACGACCGCTTTGACTTCGTAGGGTTGGATGTCGGCGGCCTTGTTGAGCAGCCGATGAAACACGCCGGGCGTCGATGCAGAGGGCGAAGAAGGCATGAGCGCTTCCCGAGATTTGTATCGAAGTGTATCAGGCGATCGGCGGCGCAGCCGGGTTTGCCGATAGTGGACCGGCTTCGCGCCGCTTAGTTCCCCGTAACCGGGGCCGGGCCCTTTGTTTGCCCAGCCGGCCTGGACCACGGTGAATGCACGTGTTGGTCGTGAGCTCGGCGCGACCCGCCTCACCCTTTACGGCTGCAATCTCACCGACGAGCGTTACTACACGCTCATCGTGCCCGGTGTGTTCAATACAGTGCCGGCGATGCCCCCGACGTGGGGCATCGAATTGACGGTCCGCGCGGGCAGATGATCCTGCCCGTTACTTGACTGCCTTGGATCGCAGCCTGGCGATCCAACCTTCCACGTCTTCGAGCTTGCGCGGAATGTCGGCCGTGAGCAGCTTGTAGCCCGTCGAGGTGATGAGCACTTCGTCTTCAATCCGCACGCCGAAACCCTGCGCCGGCAGGTAGATGCCCGGCTCGACGGTGATGATGGCGCCCACCGGCAGAGGCTTTTCGTACGAGCCGGCATCGTGCACGTCGAGGCCGACGAAATGGCCGAAACCGTGGATGAAATCCGCGAGATAACCGGAGCGGCGCATCGATTCCTCCGCGGCATGCTGCAGATCCGCCATCGAAGCGCCGGGCTTGATCGCCGCAAAAATATCCTGCTGGGCCTGGTACACCGCCCGATAGACCTTGGCCTGCTCGGGCGTGAACCGCCCGGACACCGGATAGGTCCGCGTTACGTCAGCCGCGTAGCGGCCGTATTCCGCGGCCGCATCGACCACGACCAGGTCGCCGTCCTTCAGCATCCGCGAATTCTTGGTCCAGTGAAGAATGGCGCCGTTCTCGCCCGCGCCGACGATGGACCCGTAGCTCAATCCGGTCGCGCCGGCCGCAAAGAATGCATACTCGAGCTGCGTCTGCACGTCCCGCTCGGACACCCCGGCAACCGTGCTGCGCGCCGCGACCTCATGACCCGAGCGCGTGATGGCGATCGACCGCTCCATGCGCTCGATCTCCTCAGGGCCATGCGCCGAGCGCAGCTGCGCGAGCAATCCCCGCTGATGGACGACGCGCAACCCGAAACGCTGCGCCAGCCGCGTGGCCAGCTCCGCGTCGCTGCGCTCCTCTTTCCCCATGGTCGGCGGTGCGATGATCGCGACGCAGTCGTGCCCGAGCCCGGCGCTCTCCAGCGCTCGCTCCGGAGATCCGCGCCGCACCTTGTCGACGCCGTAGCGTTCGATGAGATCGGGCGATAACGGCTCCCGTGGCCCGGTCCATCGTTCAGCCTCCGGGTCCCGCGGCTTCAGAAAGAGCGTGACTTTGTTGTACGGCGTCTTGGGCGCCAGCACCAGGTAGGCCTGCGGCTCGTTGATGCCGGTGAGCCAGAAAAAGTCCCCGTCCTGGCGATAGTCGTCGCCGGCCGTCTGGCCCTGCGCCGCGAGGATGCCGACGCATCCATTGAGCGCTTTCAGCACACGGTCCCGGCGCTCGCGGTAGACGGCAGCGGGTAGCTCGGGCAGCGGCGTAGGAGTGGGATGCACGAAGTTCGCGGCAAGCACGGCGTTGAGCAGAAGCAGGTTCATCGTGGACGGCCCCTCGGGACAAAGAGGCGCGCAGGTTCGCACGATGGCGGAGCCGTTGGCAACCAAGGGTCGAAGGGACGGCCGGAGGATTCGGGAGACAGCTCGAGGGGATCTTGCCGGATTCAGGACCCCATGCTGGACGCCGACCCATCAGCGCGCCGCTCGACGTCGAGGTGACCTGAAGATCCGATGAATGTTTGATGTGGCGTGTGAGATCGGACATCCGTGTCGTTTCGCCGCTTGTGCCGTCCTCTGGCCGCGACGTCGTCCCTGACGTCACCCGAGCTCCATGCTCTATCCTCGGTACTCCGTGGCAGTGTCAATGTCTGTTCGATGTCCGATTCGATGTCCGATCGTCGGATCGACGTCGCGGATCGCTTACGAGATCGTCTTGCTCGCCACGCCCGACTTATCGCTCTCCGCACCGCTGCTCGAAACCGCCTTCACCGCAAAGTAGTACGTACCCGGGGAGAGATTCTCGATCAAATACGTCGTCAAACCCGCGTTGTTGACCGTGATCGTCTGATTCAGCGCCGTCGCGCTCGTCCCGTACACGATCTTGTACCCCGACAGCGTCGTCAGCGTGCTCCCATCGGTGTTCTGCGTCGGCGGCAGCCAGCTCAGCGTCACCCGGCCGTTGGAAATCTGCGTCACATCGATCGAAAACGCCGCCAGCTGCGCGCTGCTCTTCCCATCGCTCGCGCTGATCACGATGTTCGAATACGTGCTCAC
>WBZO01000436.1_pt1 | contig 90370 bp, 79 predicted proteins | sample 5204261 | NCBI WGS metagenome assembly WBZO01 (sample SAMN12412400, study PRJNA552823) | activated sludge metagenome | isolation source: activated sludge from anammox sidestream of wastewater treatment plant... | place: USA: North Carolina | collected 2017-09 | reverse complement strand
TTGGGCGCTGAGTTGATGGGCGCGGCAGATATCGGCGGCGGGCAAATCGCCCGTCAAGAGTTCCAGCACGCGTTCGCTTTTGAATTCGGCGCTAAAGGTTCGTCGGTTTTTCATTTCGTGTACTCCTAGGCTGGATTATATTCATTATCCAGTCTGTACAGCTTTTGGGGTACACTTCACTGGTCATTCCAGGGTACTCATCTCGGTCTCTACCAAGACATACCCGCCACTGGAAAAAAGGTGAACTATACTGGAATTGACATTTATACTATCGCAGATGGCAAGTTCGTTTCGGTTATGCGTGAGACGGATAACCTTGTCGTGCTTCAGCAACTTGGTGTTACTGTTTCTAACCAGCCACGTGCTACTTTATAACCAAGCATACCGCCGTCTCTGTTAGGTGCTTTTTTTTACAGTTGCGATAGAAAGCCCGTTCATTTTCCGTAATACAAAGAGCGTGCCAACAAAGCGTGCACCTGACGTGTGGGATTCTGCGGCATTTTTCGCGAACGCTTGCGTTGCGCCGCATTTTCCACGCTTCGAGTTTTTCCTGCTCCCAAGCCTTGTCCACGCCCGCCCACGCTGCGCGCGGCAAAGATAATCTGGCGGCATCCAAAAAATCGCGTAATTTTCGCGTCCTGCGGTTAAAACCTCATGGCAAGAGAATTTCGGCAAACGCAGTTTACGCACGCATTTATGCTGCATCGCATGCCGGCAGTTTCCAAACTGCGGATTTCTTGCCCAACGCGCCATGCCGCCAAGTAAGGTCAACGCGCCAAGACACACCTAAAGGATGTGGTTACACCTTTCAAGCGATACCTTTTAAATTTCCTAAACGAGGCACATTATGAATTCTTTACAGGACGGCAATAAACGCGTCATTGAGCAATTTCGCGCCAACGGCGGCAAAATCGGCGGTTTCAGTTCGCTGCTGCTCTTGCACACCACCGGCGCCAAAAGCGGACAGGAACGCATCACCCCGGTCGGTTATATGCCCGACGGCGAACGCTTGATCATTATCGCGTCGCAGGGCGGCGCGCCGACGAATCCCGATTGGTATTACAACGTTCAAGCCCATCCGCTTGTAACCGTCGAAGTCGGCGCTGAAAAATTTCAAGCGCAGGCGACGATTACGCGCGAGCCAGAGCGCAGCCAGCTCTATGACAAAATGGCGGCGTTGATGCCGAGTTACGATGGATATCGTCACCGCACTACCCGTGTGATTCCGGTGATTGCGCTGACGCCGCTCAAGTAAAATCGCGCCGCGCTCTTGATCGCGCCGCGCCGCGTTTAAAGTCAAATAAAAAATCCGTTTTCGCTTTTCACGAAAACGGATTTTTCATTTGTCGCGCCCAAGCGTTCTACGCTTCCGTCACGGTCACTTTATTGATTTTATCGCCCTGCCGAATCATATTCACCACATTCTGCCCTTGCGTCACCTTGCCGAATACCGTGTGTTTGCCATTGAGGTGCGGCTGCGGCGAATGAGTGATAAAAAATTGACTGCCGTTCGTGCCGGGGCCCGCGTTCGCCATCGAGAGAACGCCCGTCTCGTGTTTCAACGGATTGCCCGCAAACTCATCCTCAAAGCGATAACCGGGTCCGCCGCGTCCCGTACCGGTCGGATCGCCGCCCTGAATCATAAAATTGGGAATCACGCGGTGAAACGTCACGCCGTCGTAAAAACCTTGACGCGCGAGAAACGCAAAATTGTTGACCGTCTTGGGCGCGTACTGCGGATACAATTCAATTTCAATCGTGCCCCGATCCGTTTCCATCTTGACCTGATACGCTTTCGCGGGGTCAATCTCCATGGCGGGCGGTTTGTCCCATTGCTGACTTGGCATAACTGTTCCTTTCCTCTGTAAAATAACAAGCGATTGATTATAACATGCTTATCTCGCTACATCTTGTAGACGACTCAAATAAACAACGCACCAAAACCTGACACAGTACATCACAGTTTTGGGCGCGGAAAAATCAAGCTAATAGACAGCTCAAATAAACATCGCACCAAGACCTGACAGGTTTTCGTCGCGCGCGCGTAAGGTGGCGCGGACGCGGCATAAACCTGTCAGGTCTCCATCCTGCGATTTTAATTTGGGAACTCTATAAGCACGGAAACGACCAAACCGGTTAGAAAATCCGCGTTCATTCGTGCTTATCCGCGTCCAAATCCCAGAATTGCGATGTACTGTGGCAGATTTTCGTCGCGTGCGCGTACGGTAGCGCGGACGCGACATTTTTGGCGGACGCGCCATGCAACGCCAAGGGTGTAAAAATCTGCCAGGTCTCCATCCCGCGACTTTTTGGGAACTCTATTACAGCTGTCCCATTGCTTCCACTTGATTTCGATGTAAAATAATTGATGTGCGTAGCGCTGACGCCTTTCATCTACCGGGCTTGAATTCACTTCGCTTTTACGCGGCAATGTGCGTTGTGCTGTCTCATCTCGAAAATCAATTCGATACGCCCACGCCGTTTACTCAAGCGCTCGCATTTCTGACATTGGACGCGCAGAACGCGGTAAATTTCTTTTTTGTCCTCAGCGGATTTCTTATCACCTTGTTGCTGCTTCGAGAACGCATAGCAAGCAAGCGGATCTCGATACGGAATTTCTATATCCGTCGAAGTCTACGCATCTGGCCACTTTACTATGCAATTGCGCTCATTGGCTTGTTTGTATTTCCCCGTTTGTTTGGCACAAGCTATCCGCTCACCGCGACGACACCCCTTCAGTTGCTACTCGTTCTGGCGCTCTTGCCAAATTTTGCCGGACTCACCGCGCCGCTAGTGCATCTTTGGTCCATCGGCGTCGAAGAACAATTCTATGCGTTTTGGCCTTGGGCAGCGCGTCGAGATGGCTTCTTGTTGCGCGTGATTTTAGGTATCTTTATATTAAAATTCGCGTTGCTCTTTATTGGCGCGTTGTTTATGACGTCTGCTATGCTTGCGTTGTTCATGGATTTGCGTTTCGAAAGCATGGCAATTGGCGCGCTCGTCGCGTATGTCTATACCAACAAACCGCGTCTTCTAAAATGGTTATATCGCCCGCTAACACAGTGGCTTGCCGCAATTTTGACGCTCTGCTTTGTGGTTTGGTCTTTTCCACAAGCCCTCCTTGTCGAGCTCGTTTCAAGTTGTAGTTTTGCTATTATCATCCTTAATGTTGCAACCAATCCGCGCGCGTGGCTACGCCTGAACTATACATGGAGCGAACGTCTAGGCGAAATCAGTTATGGCATATACATGTATCATTTTCCGTTGTTATATTTGTGTGTTTTCGCGCTCGCGCGATTTCCGTTGCCCGAATCCTCTTATATGCCGTTGTTATATTTCACAACCATCACTGCAACTTTGTTGACATCGCAGCTCTCATATCAATATTTTGAAAAACCCATCCTGCGGCAAAAAGCGCATTTGTCACGTTCGCATACTGATATAATCTCGACGTCATCCGAGGGAAATCTCAAGAACAGTCCCTCGAATGACGAAACGTTTTATACAGCGCTTGAATAAAATTCTTTATGAACACCAAAGAAAAAATTGTCGCCAATTGGCTGCCGCGCTATACCGGCGTCCCCCTCGCCGAATTTGGCGAATACATCTTGCTCGTCAATTTCAACAATTACGTCAAACTCTTTGCCGCGTGGCACGACGTTCCCGTGCGCGGCAGCGAACGTCCGATGCAAACCGCCACCGCCAACAACATCACCATTCTCAATTTTGGCATGGGCAGCGCGAACGCCGCGACGGCGATGGATTTATTGAGCGCGCTCAAACCCAAAGCGTGTTTGTTTCTCGGCAAATGCGGCGGCTTGAAAAAGAAAAATCAATTGGGCGATCTGATTCTGCCCATCGCCGCCATTCGCGGCGAAGGCGCGTCCAACGATTATTTGCCGCCCGAAGTGCCTGCTCTGCCCGCGTTCAGTTTGCAAAAAGCCGTATCGAATACCATCCGCCTGCACGAGCGCGATTATTGGACCGGAACCGTGTACACCACCAACCGCCGCGTGTGGGAACACGACGAAGAATTTAAAAAATATCTGCGCCGCTTGCGCGTCATGGCGATTGATATGGAAACCGCGACCATCTTCACCGTCGGTTTCTATAACGCGATTCCCACCGGCGCGCTGCTTCTCGTGTCCGACCAACCCATGACGCCCGAAGGCGTCAAGACCGAAGAGAGCGACGAACGCGTCACCGTCGAGCATGTCGAATCGCATCTACACATCGGCATCAACTCGCTCAACGAATTGAGTTCGCGCGGCTTGTCGGTCAAGCATTTGCGTTTTTAATTGACACACGCCGCATTGTCTGTACAATCCATTGCAATGACCGATAAAATTATTTTGCGCGGCGCGCAGTTTCACGGCAAACACGGCGTCTCGCCCGAAGAACGCGTCGTCGGCGGACGTATCATCGTAGACGTCGAAATCGAATACGACCTCGCGCGCGCGGGCGCGAGCGACGATCTTGCCGACACCATCAGTTACTCTGACGTTTTCAAAACGGTGCGCCATCTCGTCGAAGATACCGAATCGCTGCTGCTCGAAGCGTTGGCGCGAAAAATTTCCGACGCGCTGTTTGAAAAATTTCCGATTGCGGCGGCGACGGTTTATGTACGCAAACAACCGCCGCCCATTCGCGGCGTCGTCGAAAGCGCGGGCGTGGAAATTCGCCGCGTGCGCGAAAAACCATGAACGCCGCTCCGAAACCCGGCGCGCGCACGCGCGCCAAAGAAAAAGGCAGTCACGGTTTGGTGATTGTCTATACCGGCGAAGGCAAGGGCAAAACCACTGCCGCGCTGGGCATGGCGTTGCGCGCGGTCGGGCGCGGCTGGCGCGCGTTGATGATTCAATTCGGCAAAGGCGGTTGGCATTACGCCGAACTCGAAAGCAGTCAGCGGCTCGCGCCCGATTTTGAAATCGTACCGATGGGTTTGGGTTTTTACAAAATTTTGGACGATTCCCATTCCGAAACCGAACATCGCGCGGCGGCAAAAGACGCGCTCGCGTTTTCGACGGAACAGATGTTGTCCGGCAAATACGACCTGCTCATCCTCGACGAAATCAACGGCATCATCGCGTCAGGTTTGCTCGCGGTAGAGGACGTGATGGCGCTGCTCGACGCCAAACCGCGCGACTTGACGCTTGTCCTCACCGGACGTTACGCGCCGCAAGAAATCATTGACCGCGCCGACCTCGTGACCGAAATGCGCGAAATCAAACATCCCTACCAAAAAGGCATCCTCGCGCAAAAAGGAATTGACTATTAAAGGGGGGTTTTGATTTTTGATTTTTGATTTTTGATTTTTGATTTATGATTTATGATTTATGATTTCCGCTTTCCGATTTCCAATTTCCGATTTCCGATTTCCGATTTCCAATTTCCGAATTCCGATTTCCAATTTCCGATTTCCGATTTCCGATTTCCGCTTTCCGATTTCCGATTTCCGATTTCCGATTTCCAATTTCCGATTTCCAATTTCCAATTTCCAATTTCCGAATTCCGCTTTCCAATTTCCGATTTCCGATTTCCAATTTCCGATTTCCGAATTCCGCTTTCCGCTTTCCGAATTCCGCTTTCCGCTTTCCGATGTCTGTCGTCTGTTATCTACTCTCTCATCCCGGAGTCATCATGACCGAATCCAAAATCAAAATTGGCAATGTCGCGCCCAACTTTAAATTGCGCGGCAGCGTGACCAAACCCGAAATAAAACGTGTGGACGTGGAACTGGCCGCGTATCGCGGCGAAAAAAATATCATCTTGGCGTTTCATCCGTTCGCTTTCACCGCCACCTGAGACCGCCAGATTCCTTCGTTAGACGCCTTTATGGACGAATTCGAAGGATTACACAGTCAGGTTCTGGCTGTTTCCTGTGACCCGCTCTCGAGCAAAGAAGCGTGGGGCAAATGGCTCGGCGGCATCGCCTATCCGCTCGTCGCCGATTTTTGGCCCCACGGCGAAGCGTCGGACGCGTACGGCGTTTTCAATCGCGAATTCGGACGCCCCGACCGCGCGACCTTTATCATTGACAAACAGGGCATCGTGCGCTGGATAAAAACGTTCAAACCCGGCGAACTGCCGGATACGGTCCGAGTATTGGACGCGCTGCGCGAAATTGAAGGCAAGTGAGAACGCGATAGCGCAATTGGATGATTGAACGCTCGAGTGACTTGCAATATGCCGACCGTCCGCCTGGTCAATCTCGGCTGCGTGCCGTATGCCGACGCGCTGGCGCTGCAACATGAATTGGTGGCAGAACGCAAACGCGGCGCCGGGCAAGATACGCTGCTCTTGCTCGAACATCCGCCCGTGTTCACGCTCGGACGCAACGCGCGCGCCGAACACATTCTCGCGTCGCCCGAATTTTTGAGCGAACTCGGCATCGCAACGTACCGCGTCGAACGCGGCGGCGACGTGACGTATCATGGGCCCGGGCAATTGGTCGGCTATCCGATTTTGGATTTGCGAAATTTTCGCATGGACGTCGGCTGGTATGTGCGTTCGCTCGAAGAGGTCTTGATCGAAACGCTGCGCGGCTTGGGCTTGAACGCGCAGCGCGCGGGTTTGGACGCGCAAGGCAAACGCGACTCGAAACTCGTCGGCGTGTGGGTGGACAATCCGACGGACCGCGCGCGCGAACGCCAAATCCATCCCGAAGCCAAAATCGCGCAAATCGGCGCGCGCATCGAACAGTGGATTACGTATCACGGTTTCGCGCTCAACGTGAATCCGCGCATGGAGCATTTCCAGCTGATTGTGCCGTGCGGCATTCCCGACAAGCCCGTTACGTCGTTGACGCGCGCGCTCGGACACGCAATCGAAATGGACGCCGTGCGCGCCCGCGTCGCCGCCGCCTTTGAAAAAATTTTTGACGTCGTTTTGCAGCCCGCCGCGCTGCCGCAGTGGGCGGAAAAAGAACGCGTCGCGCAAGCTTGTAATCAAACCGAAAATTAAATCCTGACGCGCGTATGGATTTGCCCGCGCTCGCCGGCAACCCATCTTGCCGCGTCCTACCTCATGTCAACTATCGAGAATCTAATTCCTCAACCCGCTTCAGTCGCTCCGACCCGGCTCGAATTTCGCTTGCAGCCCAATATCCAAATTCTCGTCGCGCCCACGACGGCGGAAACGCGACGCGTGGCAGAATTTTTAGCAAACGCGCTCCGCCGCGCGACAGGTTACGCCCTGCCCATTGTGCCGGATCCGCCGACGCGCGAACGCCGCCAAATTTTTATCGCGCTGCATGACGATGCGAGTTTGGGCGCGGAAGGATACGAATTAAATATCGCCGCCGACGGCATCGCGCTGCGCGCGCAAAAACCGGCGGGCTTGTTTTACGGCGTTCAAACGCTGCTCCAACTCGTCGTCCCCGATGCGACAGCGTCCGCGCAAACCAAAATCTGGCGCGCGGCGACGGGCAGCATCCGCGACACGCCGCGTTTCGCATGGCGCGGCGCCATGCTCGATGTCGCGCGTCATTTTTTCCACGTGGCGGACGTCAAGCGGTACATTGATTGGCTGGCAATGTATAAATTCAATCGCCTGCATCTCCATCTCTCGGATGACCAAGGTTGGCGCATCGAAATCAAAACATGGGATAAACTGGCAACCATCGGCGGCAGCAGCGGCGTAGACGGCAAAAAGAGCGGTTATTATACGCAGGCCGAATACCGCGAACTCGTCGCTTATGCGGCGGAGCGTTATATTACCGTCGTTCCCGAAATTGATACGCCCGGTCACACCAACGCCGCGCTCGCGTCGTATCCCGAATTAAATTGCGACGGCGTCGCGCGCGAATTGTACACCGGCATCGAGGTCGGTTTCAGCAGCTTGTGTCTGGACAAAGAAATCACGTACCAATTTTTGGACGACGTTATACGCGAACTCGCCGCGCTGACGCCGGGCGAATTCATTCACATCGGCGGCGACGAAGCGCACACGACCGACAAGACGGCGTACATGCAATTCATCGCGCGCGTCGAAGGCATCGTCGCCAAGCACGGCAAACGAACGTTGGGCTGGGAAGAAATCGCCCAAGCCGAAATCTCGCCGCGCGCGGTCGCGCAAATCTGGCGCGGCGAATATGGCGCGCAAGCGGTTCAGCGCGGCGTCCAAGTCATCTTGTCGCCGGGCAAACACGCGTACCTCGATATGCAATATAATGAACAATCGCCGCTCGGTTTGCATTGGGCGGGCTATGTCGAAGCGCAGGACGCTTACGCGTGGGACCCCGCGACGCTGGTCGAAAACGTTGCGGAACAAAACGTTCTCGGCGTCGAAGCGGCGCTGTGGGCGGAAACCATTTTGACGCTCGACGATATTGCGTACATGGTATTTCCGCGCCTCACCGCCATCGCCGAAATCGCCTGGTCGCCGCAAGCCGCGCGCGATTGGGAATCGTACCGCCAACGCGTCGCCGCGCACGGCGCGCGCTGGCAAGCGCTGGGCATCCCGTTTTATCGTTCGCCGCAAATTGATTGGGAGTAAAAGCTTGTGTCTGCGGCTGATTCTCGTCCCACATTGGAAACCGCGCGTTTGCTTTTGCGCCCGTTCACGCGCGCCGACGCGCCGTCCGTACAGTTGTACGCCGGCGCGTCCGAAATCGCCGCAATGACCCTGCACATTCCGCATCCGTATCCCGACCGCTTGGCGGAAGAATGGATTGATACGCACGCGGCGAAATGGCTGCGCGGCGAAAGCATCACGTTTGCGATTGTTTTGCGCGGTCACAGCGCGCCGGTCGGCGCCATCAGTTTGAGCTTGGCGCCGCAATATCGCCGCGCGGAAATGGGTTATTGGCTCGGCGTACCATTTTGGAATCAGGGTTATATGACCGAAGCCGCGCGCGCGGTTTTGCAATTCGCGTTCGAGACGCTGCGCCTGAATCGCGTATATGCGACGCACCTTCCGCGCAATCCAGCGTCCGGACGCGTGATGCAAAAAATTGGCATGACGTACGAAGGCGTCTTGCGTCAACATGTTGTGCGCGAGGACCGCGCGGAAGATTTGGCGTATTATGGAATTCTCGCGAGCGAATGGCGAACGCCCGCCGCGTAAAAAGGCAGGCTGTTCGGCGTACGCCCCTTGTATTATTTTTGGAGGAACAATTATGTCGTACAACTCGCAAGGACTGGACCCGCAGCGCGCCATCAATGATTTAAAAGAATTGCGCGCGCTCACGGGCGACGAAAACGGCGCGCAGCGCGTCGCCTTTACCGATACCTGGATTGCGGCGCGCAAATTCATGCGCGAAAAATTAGAGGATTTGCCCATCGAAGTTGAAGTGGACGAAGCGGGCAATCAGTGGGCGACGCTCGTCGGCAAGAGCGACGATACGCTGCTCATCGGCGGACACATTGATTCCGTGCCAAACGGCGGCTGGCTCGACGGCTGTTTGAATTTGCTCGCGGGCGTCGAGGTCTTGCGCCATATCGCTTCACAAGGTACGCCGCCCGTCACGATTCGCCTCGTAGATTGGGCGGACGAAGAGGGCGCGCGTTTCGGACGTTCGCTTTTCGGTTCCTCGTCCGTGTCGCAGCACATGAACCCCGACGAATTGCGCGATCTAAAAGACAAAGACGGGATTCGACTCCAAGACGCGCTCGAACGCGTCGGCATCAACATTGACCGCGCGCTCGACGCCAAACAACAATTGAAAAACGCCAAAGCGTATTTGGAATTGCACATCGAACAGGGCCCCGTTCTCGAAAGCATGAATCTGGCGATGGGCACGGTGTTGGGAACGTACGGCGTCGAACGTCATTCCATCCGTTTCGTCGGTCAAGCCGCGCACGCAGGTTCGACGCCAATGCACTTGCGCCGCGACGCGTTAGCCGCCGCCGCAAAATTGGAATTGGAAATCCGCGAAATCGCCAAACGCAACGGCGGCGTTTGCACGATGGGCCGCGTGGACACCAAACCGGGCATCGTCACGTCCGTCGTCGAAACCTGCGATTGTCTGTTAGACCAACGGCATCTCGACGCCGCCAATTTGGCGCAGATGCTCCAAGAAGCAAAAGACGCGAGCGAAAAATTCGCGCAAGAGGAAAATGTTTCGGTCGCGTGGACGCGCCTCTGGCAAATCGAACCGATTCTGTTTAACGAAGAATTGCGGAAAATGACGGACGAGGCGATTCAAGAAGCCACCGGCGCGGGACATCGTTTGCCGAGCGGCCCCTTGCACGACGCCGCCGAAGTCGCGCGCGCGGGCGTGCCAACGGTAATGCTCTTTGTCCAATCCCTGCGCGGGCTGTCGCACACCAAGCTAGAGGACACCAAAGAAGAGCATCTGGCGCTGAGCGTCCAAGCGCTCGACCGTCTCGCGTACAAGACGATGGAATGGATGCAGCATAACAAATAATTTGCTCTTGCTTTTGCTTTGGCTGTACGTCGCGGCATGGGGCGTCGGATTGGCGCTGCGCGTCTTTTGGTTTGACGCGCATTGGCTCTTGGCGCTGCTCAACGACAACGCGCTCTTTTGGTTTGCGCCGCTGCCGTTCGCGTTCTTGTACGCGCTGGGGCAGCGCGAGTACGCGCTAGCGTTCGCGCTCGCGCTGCCGGGACTCGTATTTTTAAAAATGTATGGCGCGCGTTTTTTGCCGCGCGCGCCCGCGCCGCCCGCGCGACGTCCCTTGCGCGTCACGAGTTTCAACATGCACTATCAAAATTGGAATCTTGACGCGTTCGCGCGCGCGCTGGAAACCGCGCAGCCCGACGTGGTCGGTTTGCAAGAAGTGAGCGCGCCCAATCGCGCGTTCATCGAGGCGCGGCTCGCGGCGCAATTTCCATACCGCGTGTACCAGCCCATCGTCAAAACGCACGCGGTCGCGCTGTTGAGCCGCTATCCGCTTGACGACGTTGCGCTCTTGGCGCCGACCGTCGCGCGCGGTTTGCGCGCGACGGTTCATTTGCCCAACGCGCGCGTGAGCGTCATCGTCGCGCATCTCGCGCCGCCGAATATGTTGACGCATCCGCTTCGAGAATTCGCGCCGCTCGCGCGGGCGCGCTTTACCGCCCGCCGCGCCGAAGCGGAATTGCTGCGCGATCTCGGCGCCGCCGAACGCGCGCCCGCCGTACTATTGGGCGACTGTAACCTGAGCGACACTTCAAAAACGTATCGCACAATCGCTTTGACCTGGCGCGATAGTTTTTTGGAACGCGGCTGGGGCTTGGGGCTTTCGCTCAAAATTTTTCTGCCGTTTCCGCTGCTGCGCTATGATTACATTTGGCACACTGCCGCGCTGCGCGCGCTGGATTTTCACATCGGCGCGGACGGCGGCTCGGATCATCTGCCCGTGAGCGCGACGCTGGATTTATCATGACACATTCTGCGCCAAAATTTGCAACCTTTGATTTGGAAATCGCGCGCGGTTTTGCCGACGACGCGAGTTGGGACGGCGTATCGTCGTTGGGAATTACTTGCGCCGCCATCGGTTTCAGCGACGCGCCCGAACCGACCTTTTTTCACGCCGCGCCGGAAATGACGCGTCAGGATTGCCGCGCGCTCGTCGAGGCGCTGCAGCGCGTCTTGGCGGACGGGTACACGCTGATCACGTGGAATGGCACGGCGTTTGATTTTGCCGTGCTGGCGCAGGAATCCGATATGCCGCGCGCTTGCGCCGAACTCGCGCTCGCGCACGTGGACTTGATGGTGATCGTAACGTTTCTGCGCGGGCATTGGCTGGGCTTGCAAAAAGCGCTGCTCGGCGCGGGCATCGCGGGCAAACAACAAGAGGTCACGCTCAACGACGGCACGCGTCTGTACGAAATGAGCGGCAAACTCGCGCCCGACTTGTGGGCGCGCGGCGAATATAACGCAGTGCTGGCGTATTTGCGCCAAGACGTGATGCCGCTTTTGGAATTGGCGCGCCTCGTTCATACGACCAAACAAATTCGTTGGACGAGCGGCAAGGGGTATCCGCAAAACGTGCGCGTCGAAAAATTGTGGAACGTGCGCGAGTGTTTTGCGCTGCCGCTGCCCGATACGTCGTGGATGAAAATGGATCCGCCGCAGCGCGCGCAATTCGTCAAATGGATGCCGCCATTGGACGAACGTCTGCCGCGCGCGCCGTACGCGCCGCGCGAATTGCACGACCTGCCCTTGTTCGCTTATTCAGCCGAAACCGCTTATTGGCGCGAATTTCGTCACGCGCTGCAAATAAAACCACTCTAAAGCGCCGATGCCAAATCCTTCTCTCCGTTTTTACGCGTTTCTCGCGCGCTGGTTCGCTCGCTCGTACCGCGCCAAATTCGCGCTGCTCGTCGTCGTCATTCAAGCGGCGCTCGCGCTGGGCGTGACGCTTTATTTTTTCGCGTCGGGTAGCGCGGCGACGCCGCAAACCCAACAGTTTGTTTGGGTCGTATTGATTCTGTTGGCGCTGGCGACGCTTTTACTGCTGGGCGGGATTTTCGCGCTCTTGGCGCCGCTGTTTGTAACCGCCGCCAGTTTGCAAAAATATCTCCAGCAGCAGACGCTGCCGAGTCTGCCGACGCGTTACAGCGACGCGGCGGGCCAACTCATGTCCGATACGCAATATATCGTCGGCGAACTGGACCGACATGTCGCCAAATTCGACGACAGCGCGCTCACCGATCATTTGACCTTGACGCTGACGCGCGGCGTGAGCGAAAAACGCTTGCGTCAAGACATCGAATACGCGGTTTCACATCTGCAGCCGTTCGTAGTGGCGCTGATGGATTTGGATCATTTCAAAGAAATCAACGACCATTACGGTTTGGCGGTCGGCGACCAGTGCATTCGGCATGTCGGCAAAGTCATTCGCACGCACACGCGCAAACACGATTGGATCGGGCGTTGGGGCGGCGACGAATTTCTTTTGGTCTTGCATCATCTGGACGCCGCAAAACTCGAACCGACGCTCAAACGCTTGAATCAAGCGATTCAAAGCGAACCGATTCCCAATTTGCCCCAAGACATTCATCTGATGATTACGCTCAGCGTCGGCGCGACGATTCTGCGCCCCGGCGACACGCCCGAAATTTTGTTGGCAAAAGCCGAATCCGCGTTGTACCAAGCCAAAGCGTTGGGGCGCGGCAATGTGATGATTCTGGACGAACGCGTCAATCCGCCGACGAAACGCGCGGGGTAAAAAAAATGGCTCTGCGCCAAATTCTAACGTTCTGGTTTTTGCTCGGCGTCGCAGCCGCGTGCGGCAATCTGCCCGCCGCGCCCGCGTTCCAAATCGAAAACGCGCATTCCGACGATACCATCGGCTATACCGCGTCAGCGAATCAAGTTGTATTTGACGTGACGAGTCCGCGCGGCATCAGCCAAGCGCGCATTTTGCAAACCGCCGGCGCAACGCCGGAAAAAATTACGCTCCGCTTGCGCTTGCATGCGTTGGAGCGTTTCAAATTTTCTTTTGACGCCCAGTCCGTCGAAATCGAAATTCCCACCAACGACGCGAATCATACGCCGCGCGTGAGCGCGCCGCCCGACAGTCCGTTGTACATGCCCGTAGAAATTATTTCGCGCGACAATGCGTATCCGATTCAAGACGGCTATATTCAAATCGAACTGCCGCGCGCGTATTATGAATCCAACGCGCGCGCATTTACCATCGAATGGATTGATTTTTATCGCTGAGACGTGACGCGTTCAAGCGTTTGCCGCCAGGACAAAGCTTGAACGCGTTACAAACGCTAATCATGTCAACTCGTCTCGCCATCGGACAAACGGCGCCCGCGTTCACGCTCAACGACGAGAACGGCAAGCCGGTAAAGCTGCGCGATTTTCGCGGCAAGCGCGTCGTCCTCTATTTTTATCCCAAAGACGATACGCCGGGCTGCACCGCGCAAGCGTGCGGTTTTCGCGACCGTTACGTGGACATTACCGAAAAGAATGCCGTCGTTTTGGGCATCAGTCCGCAAGACGCGCAATCGCATTTGAAATTCAAGACCAAATACGACCTGCCCTTTATTTTGCTTTCCGACCCCGACCACGCAGTCGCGGAAAAATACGGCGCGTGGGGCGAAAAGAGCCTGTACGGCAAAAAATATCTGGGCATCCTCCGCAGCCACTTTGTGATTGACGAACGCGGCAAAATCGCCGCCATCCAAATCAAAGTTTCGCCGCAAGACAGCGTCAAGCGCGCGCTCGAAACGCTTGACCGGTGAATGTAAGAATCGCTTGCCCTATTTTACCGCCGCTTCCAATCAAAAAACGATTTTTATCACGGCGCCACGCTCCATTTTTCCAAATTCCAAAACGCGCCGCCAAACGAACTCGGCGCGCTGTTTTGGACGCGATGCGTATTGAGAACTTGCGGCGGCGCGAATAAAAACGCCATCGGCACATCCGCCGCCAGCGCCTGCCAAACGGGCGCGTACGCTTGCTTGCGCGCGTCCGGCTGACACTGCGCCGCCGTATTGCCCGCCGCCAACGCGCGTTCCACCGCCTCATTCCGATACCCCGTGACGTTCAAACCGGAACCCGGCGCGTCTTCCGCTTCCGTCCAAAAATAACGCTGGTCGGGATCCAGCGGAACGTTGAAATGTACAAGCGCGGTATCGAATTCGTGCAAAAAGACGCGCGTCAAAAATAACGTACGCTCTGCCGCTTTCAAAATCGCCTGCGCGCCGACCGCCTGCAATTGCGCGCGGGCGCGCTGCGCGGTTTCTTGCGCAATCGCATCGTCGGCTTGGAACCACAAGGTCACGCTCAACGGCTTGCCGTTCTTGTCCGCAATGCCGTCGCCGTCCGTATCGCGCCAGCCCGCGTCCGCCAAAAGTTGTTTCGCGCGCGCCGCGTCAAATTCCGGCTGCGCCGCCGCATCGGGATTCGCCCAAAAGGTCGGAAGCAAACTCGTTTCCAAACGCGCGCCGCGCCCGGCGGCGAGCGCGGCGCGGTCGAGCGCGGACGCGAACGCCTGCCGCACGCGCGCATCGTCAAAGGGCGCGCGCTGATTGTTGAACGCGAGCGCGTAAAACGCATTGGCGGCAAAAAGCGCGTTTTGCGCGTCCGGCAGCGCGGCGCGACTCACAACCACGTCCGCTTGTTTTTGACGCACTGCGTCATTTGCCGCGCGTTCGTCCGGATAGACGCGGTACGTCCAATCCGTCAGCCACGGCGCGCCCTTCCAATACGCTTCGTTCGCTTGAAACGTCAGCGCGTCCGCCTGCCAAGTTTTTAATTTCAGCGGCCCCGTGCCAATGAATTGCGCGGGTTCGAGTTTGGCGAGGTCTTGATTTTCCAAAATATGTTTGGGCAAAATTTTGACCGCGCCGAGATACGTCAACGCCGCGCAGTACGGTTCGCGGAACGTGACCGTCGCCGTGCGCGCATCGTTCGCCACGACCTCTTGCAGCGTTCCAAAATCGGCGGCGGGCGTCACGCGCGTTTTCGCATCCGACAAAGTTTTGAGCGTGAACGCCACATCGGCGGCGGTCAACGGTTCGCCGTCGTGCCATTTCACATCCCCGCGCAAAGTAAAGACGACGGTTTTCGCGTCGTCGGAAACGCGCCAGCGTTCCGCCAAACCGGGCAGCAGCGAGCCGTCGCGCGGATTGATTTCGAGCAAAGAGTCGTACAACGCGTTCGCGACAAAATCGGGCAGCGCGGTAATTTCAGTCTTGGGCGCGCCGACGCCCGCGATGGCGATTGCGCCGCCGCGCGTTTGCACGGTCGGCGACGGCGCGCGCGTGCGCGTAGGCGCGGGCGAGAGCGCGCGCGTTTCGCCGGGGCGCGCGGTGGGCAGCGCCGTCGCGCTGGCAAACGCGGTGGGCAGTTGAGTGGGAACGAACGGGGCGACAGTTTCGGGAGCGGTCTGACATGCCGCCAAAAAGAGGAACGTTACGCCGAACAAACGAGACGCGATGCGCCATACCAAAGAATTCACATGACATCCATACGCTGCGGAGCGTTTTGACCTGCTCAATCCAAATCGCACGCGAGCATATCTTGGAACGACTCGCGGCGGCGCACGAGGCGCGCGCGGCCCTCATTGACCAAAACGACGGCGGGACGCGGAATCAAATTGTAATTGCTCGCCATCGGCAGTTGGTACGCGCCTGCGACGGGAATGGCGAGTAAATCGCCGACGCGCGTTTCGGGCAGCTGCGCGCGTTCAATTAACACATCGCCCTGTTCGCAATAACGTCCGGCAATGGCGTATTCGCGCGCGTTGGCTTGGTCAAAGCGATTGGCGAGAAAGGGCTGATACACGGCGTTGTACAACGCGGGGCGCGCGTTATCGCCCATGCCGCCGTCCACCGCCAGATAGGTTCGCACGCCGGGAATTTCCTTGACCGAACCGACGCGATACAGCGCGACGCCCGCGCGCGCGACCAACGCGCGCCCCGGTTCGGCGATCAACTTGAGTTTTTCATTCAAACCGCGCGCGCGCAAACCTTCGCGCAGGGTGCGCGCGGTATTTTGTAAAAACGCTTCCACGTCGAGCGTGCGCTGCGAATCGTTGTACGCCACGCCCCAACCGCCGCCGATATTCAATTCGCGCAAATCGAAACCAAAAGCGTCGCGCCAATCCCGCGCGGTATCAAGAACCGCGTGCAGCGCTTGGCGCAGCGCGTCGGTATCAAACACTTGCGAGCCGATGTGAAAATGCAAGCCGACCAAAGCGAGATTGGCGTACGCGCCGATTTGACGCGCGACGCGCTCTGCCGCGCCGTCCGCGCTGCCCAAACCGAATTTGGAATCGGCGACGCCGGTCGTCATGTAGCGATGCGTGTGCGCGTCAACGTTGGGCGAAAGGCGAATGAGCAAACGGCAAACGCGCGATGGCGCGAGTTCGGCGCCGAGCGCGGCAAGGCGCGGCGCGTCGTCGGCATTGTCCACGACAAAATGCGTCACGCCCAGCGCGAGCGCGGCGCGAATTTCTTCGGGCGTTTTGTTGTTGCCGTGTACGTAAATGGTCGCGGGATCGAATCCCGCGTTTTGAGCGATGCGCATTTCGGCTTCGGACGTAACGTCCAAACCCAAACCCATTTCGCGGTACAGCCGCGCGAGGAACGGCGCCCAGTACGCTTTGGTCGCGTACAACAACAACGCGTCGTCCCACTGCGCGCGCAGCGCGCTCTGCGCGTGCGCGGCTTGGGCGCGCAGCGTGGCTTCATCAAACACATACAGCGGCGTGCCGAATTGTTCGGCGAGCGCGGTTACGTCGCAACCGCCGATTGCGAGATGGTTTGCGGCGTTGCCGCGCGCGGTATGCGGAAAAAGTTGCAGTTGGGACATGTCAAACGATTTTTGCGACAGAGCGGGCGCGGTCAAAATTACTTCCACGTCACAATGTCGTCCAGCGCTTTTTTCGAAATATCCGGCACCTGGCAATTCTCGGCGGGATAGCCGACCACCAAGAGCAAGAACGGGCGCTCGTGAGCGGGGCGTTCCAACACCTCGTTCAAAAAATTCATCGGGCTGGGCGTGTGCGTCAACGTCGCCAAACCCGCATGATGCAGCGCGGCGATGAGAAACCCGGTGGCGATGCCCACCGATTCGTTCACGTAATAATGTTTGACGCGGCGGCCATCCGGCAGCGCGCCGTACGTTTCGGCAAAGACCGCAATCAGATACGGCGCGTCTTCGAGAAATGGTTTGTGTTCGTCGGTGCCGAGCGGCGCCAGCGCGTCGAGCCATTCTTGCGGCGCGCGCCCGTTATAAAACGCGCGCTCTGCTTGTTCGGCGGTGAGCCGAATTTTCTGTTTGAGCGCGGCGTCGCCGACGACGACAAAACGCCAGGGCTGCAAATTTGCGCCATTGGGCGCGGTGCCGGCGGCGCGCAGCGCGTTCTCGATAACCGCGCGCGGCACGGGACGGGTAGAAAATTCGCGCACGGTGCGGCGGCGCGCGAGGTTCTGGTAAAAATCGCGCGCGCGCTGTTCCATTTCCGTCGTCGGATATTCTTGGTAGGTTGCGAGCGGAATGAATTTTGGCTGCGTCATGAGAAAAAAAACCCCGACTCGCATCGGGGTCTCCCTTTATTCGACATGCGGTTGACGGCGCACCCGCGCCAGAATCTTGTCTTTGTTTTCGCCCCACAAATGCAAGAGCGTTGGCGTCGCCGAAAGTAAAATCACTAGCAGTATGATATAGATAAAGTAACGGTCCAACACTTCCGGAGGAAAAAACGCGCCGAGATAGTATCCGGCAAAGGTAACGCCCGCGCCCCATAAAATCGCGCCGATGACGTTATAGGTCAAAAAGACGCGATACTCCATCTTGACGGCGCCCGCCACAATCGGCGCAAAGGTGCGAATGAACGGCATGAACCGCGCCAGCACCAACGTTACGGGCCCATGTTTGTCATAGAACGCTTTGGCTTTGGCGAGATTTTGCGGTTTAAAGAAACGCGATTCGGGACGCGAGAAAATGGGGGGGCCCACTTTATTGCCGAACCAATACCCGACGCTGTCGCCGATGATTGCCATCACGGTGAAACCGACGACGAGCTGCCAGATGTGAAAACCGGGCACGCCCTTGTACGCCAACAAGCCGGCGGTCAAGAGCAGACTATCGCCCGGCAAAAAGAATCCAAAGAACAATCCGGATTCGGCAAAAATAATTGCCATCGCCACCAGCGCGCCGATGGGTCCCAGCGCTTCGAGATAGCGGTCGAGATGCAAAAGAAAATCCATATTGATTTATATTATCCTGTCGGCGTTTCGGTGGAATTGGGCGCGCTGCCGGCGGGGCCTCCGCTTGTGACCGGCAGCGTATTGACATCGCCGTTCAGCGTGACAAATTCGGCGCTGACCCAGCCCAAATCGGTTTTGTCGGGAATCTTTATTTGAATCCAGGTTCCGTCGCCATTGCGCCCGACAACAGTGACGGTGGCGCCTTTGGGCAATTTGCCGAGCGATGCCGTCGTACGCGCAGGCCCCTGGCGGATATTCAAAACTTCGGTCGTGGTCGCGGTGACGACTTGGGGCGCTTCGGTCGGTTTGGGCGCTTCGGTCGGCGCGACGGTCGGACGCGCTTTGGTCGGCGGCAGTTCAACCGTTGCCGTCGGCAAAACTTGGACTATATCTTCGGTAGGTTCCGCGGTCGGTTTTTGATTTGCCGCGCCGTTATTAAATTGCGGCAGCCCGCGAAAACCGAAAAAGAGAATGACGGCGCACAATAGCAAAACGAGCGCGCCAAACAAAAACGGCAGCCAAGGCCGTTCGCCGCCGGGACCGGCAAGCGGTGAAACTTCGCGCACGGGGCGCGGCGGAATGCCGCCGGTGGGCGCAGTCGTTTCCGGTTCCGGCATTCGCACGTACGTCGGCATCCCTTCCGCATCCATCGTCGGAAAGGTATCGCTCGCTTGCGCGGCAAAGGATGGCGTTTGCGCCAAACTATCGCCGGCATACGTCGCGGCGCCCGCTTCGACGCCGCCCGAATAATCCACCGGACGCGTCACATCGCTCGGCACATAATAGCTCGGCGGTTCGGCTTCGGTGGACGGCGGCGCATAGGACGGATACGTTTCGACAGGTTCCACCGGCGCTTGCACGACAGGCGGTTGATATTCGCCCGGCGTTTCCGCGATGGGTTGGGGCGGCATCACGACGGGCGGCGGCGCGGTTTGGCGCGGCGGCGTACCGGGCATCCATTCCGTGCCATTGAAATACAACCAGCGTCCGGTGCCGGGTTCCAGCGACCAAAAGACGCCGGCTTCGTCCTGCACCATCAATTTGGCGAGTTCCTCTTGATACTGGTCTTCGCTCAACGGCTCGCCGCGCCGGATGCGCGCTTGCAGTTCTTGAAATTTTTCTTCGGCGGTTACAAAATCCATGTTTTGGCTCCTACGCAAAATGCGTTCACGCGGAACAGAACGCATTATGACGCATCATTCATTTTGGGAATTGACGATGATGCGTCGGAAAAATCAGTTGCAAATAATTTGTTGTCCGTAAACGGGCGCGACGGCGTTGTGAACGTTCAAACCGCGCAAACTCTCAATCAACGCGGCGGCGGCATCCGCTTCGGCGTGGACGACAAAGACGCCTTTTAATTGCGGCGCCAACGGGCGCACCCAATCGAGCAAGCCATTGCGGTCGGCGTGCGCGCTGAAACCGTCCACACGTTCAATCTGCGCGCGCACGGCGTATTCTTCGCCGAAAATGCGCGCGTGTTTCGCGCCCTCGATCAAACGCCGTCCCAACGTATTTTCGGCTTGATAGCCGACAAACAAAATCGTATTGCGGCGGTCCTCGATATTGTTCTTGACGTGATGCAAAATGCGCCCGGCTTCGACCATCCCGTTCGACGCAATAATGACGGCGGGCCCCGCCAAATCGTTCAACGCTTTGGACGCTTCGACATCGCGCGTATACGTCAATTGGCGAAAGCCGAACGGGTCTTCGTGCCGTTCCATAAACGCGACCGTTTCCGCGTCAAACACTTCGGAATGTAACCGGTAAATTTCGGTGGCGTCCATTGCCAACGGGGAATCTACAAAGACGGGCAGCGGCGCGAGCGCGCCGGATTGAATGGAACGATGAATCGAATATACAATTTCCTGCGTGCGGTCTAACGCAAACGCGGGAATGATGGTCTTGCCGCCGCGCGCGGTCGTCTCCCGAATGACGCGCGCCAATGCCGCTTCCGAACTGCGCGGCGATTCATGCACGCGGTCGCCGTAGGTGCCTTCCAAAATCAAATAATCTACTTGGGGCGCGGGCGCGGGGTCGCGCAAAATCAATTTGTCCTTGACGCCGAGATCGCCGCTAAAACCGAGCCGCAGCGTTTTGCCGTTTTCGTTCAACTCGATCTGCGTGATGGCGGAACCGAGAATGTGTCCGGCGTCCAAAAATTGCACGCGCCCGCGCGCATTAGGAACGTCAAACCATCTTTCGTACGCGCGAGCGGTCAGATTGCGAATCGCCCTTTCGGCATCGGGACGCGCGTACAACGGCACAAGCGGTTCCTCGCCGCGCCGCGCGCGTTTCTGGTTCAGGTACGCCGCGTCCTGTTCTTGGATTTTGGCGCTGTCCAGCAGCATGATGCGCGTTAAATCGCACGTCGCGGGCGTAGCGATAATGTCGCCGTGAAATCCGCTTTTGACCAGCGTGGGCAAATTGCCGCAATGGTCCACGTGCGCGTGCGACAGCAATACCGCGTCTATGGTTGCGGCGTCAAACGGCAGATGCGCGTTGCGTTCGTTCGCCTCGGCGCGATGCCCTTGCATCAGCCCGCAATCCAGCAAAATGCGCGCGTCGCCGGTTTCGACCAAATGCATGGAACCGGTGACTTGGCGCGCGGCGCCCCAAAACGTTAGGCGCATGGCAGCGGCGCCTTGAAAAGAATTGTAATCACTCGAAAAAATAATGCGCGACGATTTTGGGCATTTTACAATGACATAAAGAGATTGCCAAATATGCGCGGACTAGCGAAATAGAAGCGGCTATTTTGCCGCGGCGGAGCGTTTGCCGGGCGGACGACGCGAGCGAATTGAACGCGTATAGCGGAAATTGGGAGTTTCCGTCGGCTGGGACCGCGTCACAACAGACGCCGCGATGAATATGCGACCCATGCGGTCAAATATCCATCGCGGCGTATTTTTTCGCGTCGCCGTTCCGCCCTACTCTGCCGGAACGGCGACGACATTCGCCGTTTGCGGCGCAGCGTCAATATCCTCAAAATCAATGTCGCGGCGGAATTGGCTCATGTACAAATCGTGATAAAAACCGCCCCGCTTGAGCAATTCATCGTGCTTGCCGCGCTCGATGATTTGACCGTCCTTCAAAACCAACACCATGTCGGCGTGCCGAATCGTCGAGAGGCGGTGCGCGATGACGAACGACGTGCGCCCGCGCAGTAATTTTTCCAACGCGCCCTGAATCAAACGCTCGGTGCGCGTGTCCACCGACGACGTGGCTTCGTCCAAAATCAAGATGCGCGGATCCGACAATGCCGCGCGCGCAATCGCAATCAACTGCCGCTGCCCCTGCGAAAGCCCGCCGCCGCGTTCGCCCAACACCGTCTCGTATCCTTGCGGCAGCCGTTCGATGAACGTGTCCGCGTGCGCGAGTTCCGCCGCCGCCATCACCTCTGCATCCGTCGCCTCGGGTTTGCCGTAACGGATATTTTCTTTGATGGTCGCGCTGAACAAAAACGAATCTTGCAGCACCACGCCGATTTGATGGCGCAGCGACGCGGCGGTTACGTCGCGCACATCAATGCCGTCAATCGTCACCGCGCCTTGCGTCACGTCATAAAAACGCGGAATCAAATTCACAATCGTCGTCTTGCCCGCGCCCGTCGGGCCCACAATTGCAATCGTCTGCCCCGGTTCCGCGACCAAATTTACATCGCGCAAAACGGGTTGGTCTTTTTCATATTCCGCGAAAACGCGGTCAAACGCCACGCGCCCGGTGATGGGCGGCATCGCTTTCACATTCGGCTTGTCCACCAAATCGGGCTTGGTATCGAGCAAGCCAAAAATGCGTTCGCCGCCCGCAATCGCGCTCTGGATATTGGTCCACATCGTCGCGATTTGAGAAATGGGTTGATTAAAGCGCTGGGTGTACGCGATAAAAGAAATCACCAAGCCGAGCGTAATCGTTTCGCCCGCCAAGTTTTGCGAATTGAGCAGCAGCAAACCGCCCACGCCCGCGACGATGGCAAGCGAAACGTAACCGAGTGCTTGGAGCGTCGGCAGCAGCGCGCTCGTAAAAGAGACCGCGCGAATGCTCGCGTCGCGCGACGCCGCGTTCGATTCATTGAACGCTTGAATGTTTTCCTCTTCGCGATTGAACGCCTGCGCTTCGCGCACCGCCGAAATACTTTCCTGCAAATTCGCATTCACCGTGCCGACGGACGAACGCACATTGCGAAACGCTTTGCGCGCCTGCCCCGAAAACCACAAGGTCGCAATGAACATGAACGGCACGACTGCGAGACAGATCAGCGCGTAATAAAAACTTTGCGAGAGCATCGAATACGCGATCCACACTATCAAGAGCGAACCTTGCAGCACGCTCACGAGCGGAAAGCTGACGGCTTGTTGAATCGAATCCGCGTCGTTCGTGATGCGGCTCATCACGTCGCCCGCTTCGTGTTTGGTGTAATAGCCGAGCGACAGCGCCTGCATGTGGCGGAACAAATCCATCCGCATCTGTCGCAGCACGCTCTGCCCCGCATAGGTCATCAGGTAAAACATCAAACCGATGAGCGCGGAACTGCCGATATACAAACCCACCATCGTCAAAACCAATTTGCCCAAACCCGCGATGTAATCTTGCGTCGTCCAACGCGGATCCACCGTCGTGTACCAACAGCCGGCGCCGACTTGCATGCCCGCGCCCGCGCCGGGAATCAATTGTTGATTAAAATTCGCCATAGACGCGGGCGTGAGATAACAATTCACCGCCTGCCCCATCAAATCGGGAATCAACACCTGAAACCAAGTGCTGACAATAATCAACAGCAGCACGCCCAGCAGAACGAGCCAGTACCTTTTGAAATATACCCAAAAACGCGCCAGCGTCGAACCAACGCTCGTCGGCTTGGACACTTCGCGCTGGAGCATATCGTTACGCATCCCCATCATCATAGGGCTGCCTCCTCGACCGCATCGGTCATCAATTGCGAACTGTAAATTTCCGCGTAAATTTCGGACGAATCGAGCAATTCCTCGTGCGTGCCGCGCGCCACAATGCGCCCCTTGTCCAACACCAAAATCTGGTCCGCGTTCACGACCGTGCTGATGCGCTGGGCAATCACGAACGACGTGCGTCCCTTCATCAACGTATCGAGCGCCTGTTGGATGCGATATTCCGTCGCCAAATCCACGCTGCTCGTCGAATCGTCGAGAATCAAAATGCGCGGATTCAGCAGCAGCGCGCGCGCGATGGCGAGCCGCTGCTTTTGTCCGCCGCTCAAAGTCGAACCGCGTTCGCCGACGGGCGTCTCGTACCCTTGCGGAAATTCCAAAATGAAATCGTGCGCGGCAGCCGCTTTTGCCGCCGCCACAATCTCGTCCATGCTTGCGTCCGGTTTGCCGAACGCGATATTGTCGCGAATTGTGCCGGTGAACAAGGTCGTCTCTTGCAGCACAATGCCGATATTGGCGCGCAAACTTTCGAGCGTCACCTCGCGCACGTCGCTGTCGTCAATCGTGACGCGCCCCACGCTCACGTCGTAAAAGCGCGGAATCAAATTGATGATGGTCGTTTTGCCGCTGCCCGTCGCGCCCAACAGCGCAATCGTTTGCCCCGGCTTGGCTTGAAACGAAACATCGCTCAAGACCGCTTCGCCGCCTTTGAAATAGCGGAACGTCACATTCTCGAACGCCACCTCGCCGCGCACCACGCCCAACGCACGCGCGCCCGGTTTATCCTGCACCTCGTTTTCCGTATCCAGAATTTCAAAAATGCGTTCGGCGGACGCGTTCGCTTGCGACATTAGATTGATGATGAAACCCAACTGTCCCATCGGAAAAAAGACAAACGCGAGATACAGCGAAAATTTTTGCCATTCGCCCAGCGTCAGCGTGCCTTCGATAATTTGGCGCCCGCCGAAATACAAAATGGCGGCTTGGCCCAAATTCGCAATCATGAAAATGATGGGAAAGAGGAACGAAAAAATGCGCGACACGCGCAGCTGCCACGCCAACAAATCGGTCGCGCTGGCGTCAAAGCGCGCCTGCTCTTGCGGTTCGCGCGCAAACGCTTTGACCACTTTCAAGCCGGCGAGATTTTCTTGCAGCACCGTATTCATCGCCGAAACGCGCCGCTGCACTTGGATAAACAACGGCTGCGTAATCATGCCGAAAACGAAAAATACAATGAACGCGAGCGGCAAAATCGGCAGTACCACCAACGTCAAGGCGTGATTGGTGAACCACAAAATCAAAAGCGCGGCGACCAACAGCACAATGGATTGCATCGCAATCACCATGCCTTGCCCCAAAAACAGGCGCACCTTTTCCACGTCGTCCGTCGCGCGAATCATCAATTGCCCCGTTTGATTGCGGTCGTGATAACTGAACGAGAGGCGTTGAATTTTGGCGAACAATTCGCTGCGAAAATCAAACGCGACGTTTTGCGAAATGCGTTCGGCGTTGAACGACTGAATGAACGCGAAAATCGCGAGCAGCACGGCAAAAACCACAATCGCCGCCATCGCCGTCGCCAAATCCTGATTCGCGCTGCCGGAGGTTTGCGTCAATTGCGCGACGGTCGTATCGAGTTTTTGCGCCGCCAACGCCTGAATATTGGCGGGCAATTTCAAAATCTGATTCGCCGCGTACGCATTCGTCACCGTATCAATAATGCTCTGCACCAACTGCGGCACAAACAGCTGCGCCGCCGTCGCGATAAGCAATGCGCCGTACGCCAGAAACAACAACCGACGATATTTGCTCATGTAACGGACCGCGCGCCCCAGCGTTTTAAAATCCATTCTGGACTGTGACTGTCCGCCCCGCGCGCCGTTTCTCATTTGTGTCGCTTGCATATATGTCAAAAATCTCCGTTTCCCTATCTGTCTTGCTATTACGGCAATCCGCGAATTTGCGGAATCCGCCAAAAGACCAAAATCGCGACGAGGAGCGAAATGCCCGCGCCCAACATGACGGTGAACGGTTCGCCGAAATGGTCCGCGATAACGCCCGCGCCCAACGCGCCGAGCGGCATGAATCCAAAAAAGGTCAAGGAATAAATGGACATGACGCGCCCGCGCAAATCGTCGTCCACCATCTGCTGAATCAAGATATTCGCCAAATTAAATAACGTCATAAAACCCCAACCGACGGCGACGAGCGACAACAAGGACAGCGGCACATTCGTGAGATTGGCAAAAATCAAGAGCGAAATCGGAAACACAAACATGCCCAGCGTCAAGAGTTTGCCTTTGCGGCGCGTGCGCCCCATCCCCGCAATCATCAGCGCCGCAATCAACGCGCCCGCGCCGCGCGCCGATTGCATCAAACCATTCGTCGTCGCGTCGCCGCCCAAAACCGACACCGACCACGCGGGAATGAGCGTTACGAACGCCAAGCCGAAAAGACTCGTCGCAATCGCCACGCCCACAATCGTCCGAATGTACAAATGCCCGCCCACATAGCGCAGCCCGTCGCGCAATTCCGCCGCCGCCGAACGCGCGCGCGCTTTGATGGGCGCGGGTTTGATCTTCATCAGCAGCAGCGCCGCAATGACAAAGAGAAACGAAATGCCGTTCACCGTAAAACACCACGCGGGTCCTGCCACCGCGTACACGATGCCCGCCACCGAGGGCCCAATCACAGTCGCCATCTGGAACATGGTCGAGTTGAGCGCAATCGCGTTGCTCAGGTCTTCGCGATCTACCATTTCCAGAACGAACGCTTGCCGCGCGGGCGCGTCGAACGCATTGGCAATGCCCAAAAAGAACGCCAACACGATAATGTGCCACGGCTGAATCAAGCGCGTGAACGTGAGCGCCGCCGACGTGAACGCCAACGCCATCATGATGGACTGGGTGAGGATGAGCAGCGTGCGGCGCGGAAAACGGTCCGCCACGACGCCGCCAAACAACATGAAAATCCATGACGGGATGCCCGCCGCAAAACCGACATAGCCCAGATACGCGGGCGAATGAGTCAACTCATAGACCAAGAATCCTTCCGCTGTGGCTTGCATCCACGTGCCGACCACCGAGCCGAGCTGCCCCATGAACCACAAACGATAGTTCGGATACTTGAGCGCGGTAAAGGTAGATCCCAAATTAAAACCGCGCCGCGCTTCGATAGCCACGCCGTCGGCAATGCGCGTCTGCACTTGCGCCGATTCGGTAGTTTGGCTGGATCTTGTCGAACTCTTTTTCATGTCCTCATTCATTCCGCGCGGCGATACGGCTAGGCGCGTTGTGTCGTCTCGAAAATTTCCTTGTATCCTTCGCGAAAGGTGGGATATTGCAATGACACGCCCAATTCGTTTTTGATTTTATTGTTCAAACAAAAATAATTGCCGCTCGTCAAACCGATAACGTTTTCATTGAGCGAGTATTGTCGTTCGCCCGCCAACGCGTTCATGGCGCGCCCGAACGCGCCAAACGCGCGCGCCGCGTTCAACTCCAACGCCAATGGCATCGCCGCGCCCGCCGCCGCCGCGAGCTCTTGGAAAAATTCGCGCTGCACCGTCGGCAAATCGTCCGCCGCGAGATACACGCTGCCCGGCGTCGCGCGCGTCATCGCCGCCAGCAGAACCTGAATCAAATCCGCGACGTGAATCCGACTCGTCCAATTTTCACCGCCGTTCAACAAGCGAATGCGCCCCTCGCGCAGCGCCGCAAGCGAATCGCGGCCCAAACCATAGACGCTCGACACGCGCACCGCAATCGCGGGAACGTTCTCGCGCGCCAAATTTTCCGCGTCCACCGTCGTCTTGCCCAACGCGTACGCGGGCTTGAGCGGCGAAGCTTCGTCCAGCCGCGCGGTCGCGGCGGGAAAACCGTACACCGCCAGATTCGACGCCCAAATATATTTTTGCAGCGCGGCGCGGTCGGCCTGCCGAAACAGATTGCGCGCGCCGTCCGTCAAAATCTTTTTCGCTTCGGGCGGATCGAGCCGACAATTCGCGGCAAGATTGAAAATAATTTCCACGTCGTGCGCGATGCCGTGCAAACTTTCGGGATGCAGCAGATCGCCCACGCGCAATTCCATGCCCTCTTTTTCCAACGACATGCCGCGCTCGATGTGGCGCGTCAAACCGCGCACCCGGTGCCCGTGCGCCAACAGCGCGCGGACCAAATGCGAACCCGTGTAGCCGGTCGCGCCGATAACGAGAACGTTCATCGCCTCACCCTCGCCTTTGCCAGAGCGCCGCGCTATTCATACCGCAGCGCTTCAATCGGATGCAGCGCGCTCGCGCGCCACGCCGGATACAATCCAAAAAACAATCCGACGCCCACCGAAAAACCGACCGCCAACAACACCGCGCCCGCTTCAATCACCGTCGTAATGACGCCCGTCTGATTCACCAATTGCGCGATGCCCGCGCCCAACAAAATGCCGACGATGCCGCCGCTCACGCTCAAGGCAATCGCTTCCATCAAAAATTGCACCAAAATATCGCGCCGCTTTGCGCCCACTGCTTTGCGAATGCCGATTTCGCGCGTGCGCTCGGTGACGCTGACGAGCATGATATTCATAATCCCGATGCCGCCGACGAGCAGCGAGATTGCGGCAATCGAACCGAGAAAAATCGTGAGGATGCTCGTGATTTGCGACAGCGCGCCGAGCAAATCTTTTTGGCTCATCACCGAAAAATCGTCTTGTTGAAATTTGATGTGATGCCGCTGCCGCAATTCTTGCGTGATTTGCGAAACGGCTTGGTCGCTGCGTTCCTCGCTGCGCGCCGACGCGTAAATCGTCGAGACGCGGCGCTGCCCGTTCGTCGTCAGCGCTTGCGCGCCGAACAAACGCGTTTGCGCGGCGCGGATGGGAATAAAAATCACGTCGTCCTGGTTTTGCCCAAACATCCCCGTGCCGCCCTTTTCTTTCATCACCCCAATCACTTTGAACGGCACGCGATTGATTTTGATGGTCTTGCCGATGGGGTCTTGATTTTCAAACAACTGCTTTGCCGTCGCCGCGCCCAACACCGCCACGCGCGCGAGCGTTTCGTCGTCGCGCCAGTCAATGAAACGGCCCTGCCCGACATGAAAATTTCGCACCTCTTGAAAATCGGGCGTCGTGCCGGTCACCGCCGTATTCGTATTGTTGCCGCCCGCGACGACTTGGACGTTCGCTTGAAACACCGGCGCGACGCGCGCGACATCGGGACAGCACGTCGAATCCAGCAGCGCGTTCGCGTCCTCTAACGTCAAGGTCGCCGCGCTGCCGACGGCGGAACGTACGCCGTTTTGTTGAAAACTGCCGGGAATGATAAACAACACATTCGAGCCGATGGACTGCACCTGCGCCGTAATCGCCGCGCTCGCGCCCTGCCCGACCGCGAGCAGCGCAATCACCGCCGCGACGCCGATAATGACGCCGAGCATCGTCAAGCCCGCGCGCATTTTATTCGCGCCGAGCGAACCGAACGCAATCCGAAAAGTTTCAGTCAGATTCATCTTGTCACACACGCGCTATTCGTTGTTACCGTCGTTCGGTTTGTTGTTTCCGACCATGCCCCCAAAGCGCGGCGCGTTCGTCGAAACCGCCGTCGTCAAAATTTGCGCGCCCGGCTGCAAGCCGTCCAAAATTTCAGTGAATTGGTCGTTGGACAAACCGAGCGTCACGACCACATCTTTCGGTTCGCCATTTTCCAAAATCGTCACGAGCCGTTTGCTGCCTTGCGCGCGAATCGCGCGCGTCGGCGCCAGCAAAACGTTTTCCTTGCGCGCCACCTGCACGCTCGCATTCGCCGTCATGCCCGGCTTGAGCGCAAGCGCGTTCGGCGTCACGTCCACCCAAACCTGATAATTCACCACGCCTTGCAGCGTCGTCGCGACGGGCGCAATTTCGCGCACCACGCCATTGACCGTTTGGTCGGGAAACGCGTCGAGGTCCAAAATAACGGGCTGTCCCACTTGGACGCGCGGAATGTCCGTCTCGTCAATGCTCAACGCGATGCGTAAATGTCCCAAATCCGCAATCGTCGCCACAGACCGCCCCGCCTGAATAAATTCGCCTTGCGTCAAATCGAACGTCGCCACCGTCCCCGCGATCGGCGCGACCAGCGTCGCCTCGTTCACGCGCTGCTGCGCCAAATCGCGCGCCGCTTGCGCGGCTGCCACATTCGCTTCCGCTTGCGCGAGGTCTTGGGCGTTCGGCGCGAGTCGTTCCAACGCGTCTTGCGCCTGTTTGATTTGCGCTTGCGCGCGCGCCAAATTTTCCGTCGTCGGCTGCAAACGCTGCAGCGCGTCCTCCGCTTGCTGAATCTGCGCTTGCGCCGCTTTTAATTGCGCGTCGGTGGGATTGAATTTGGCGTTAAAGGCGTTCAACGCTTTTTGATAATCCAGCGTCGCGGTTTGCAATTGTAAACTCTGCGGCAATTGCGCGCTGTTCGGATTCGACGCGCCGCCGACGCGGTCATAGGCGGCTTGCGCGTTCGCCAGCGCGGCTTGCGCCTTGTCCAAGTCCGCTTTGGCGATCGCCAATTCCGTCGCGTCGGGCTTGAGCAATTTATTGTACTGCGCACGCGCCGAAGCGAGATTGGCTTGCGCGGCGGCGACGGCGCTGGCGGACGGATTTTGCAGCGCGTCATACGCGGCTTGCGCGGAATCCACGTTCGCTTGCGCCGCCGCGCGCGCCGACGCGGACGCGCCCTGTTTCAATTTTTCCCAACCCGCCTGCGCGGCTTGCAGATTCGCCTCTGTCTGTTTCAACTGCAATTTCAACGCGGTCGCGTCCAAGCGCGCCAACGGCTGCCCCGTCTGTACAACGTCGCCGCGTTGCGCCAAAATTTCCGCGACGCTGCCATTCGCCAAAAACGCGAGCGTCGTTTCAGTTTGCGGTTCCAACGTTCCCGTCGCGCTGACCGTCGCAATCAACGCGCCAACTTCCGCCGTCGCCACATCGGACGCGCTGTACTGCGGACGGGTCGCGGCGGCGTTATTGATTTGCATCCACACGAGCCAGCCGATTGCGCCAACCAAAAGCGCCGCGCCAATGATAATGATCCAATGCCGCTTCATTTCACCGACTCCACCTTATCCAAAAATACAGATAGCAATTTCACAAACTGCGTCTGATCGCGCGCCGCGAGATGCTGCAGCGCGTGGCGGTAATACTGCCGCCGCTGTTCTTTGATACGCTGCGCGAACGCGCGCCCTTGCGCCGTCACGTGCACGCGCACTTGGCGGCGGTCCTGCTGATTTCCAAATTCGCGCCGCACCAGCCCCTGCTGCTCCAAACGATCCACATAGCCGGTCGTCGTCGCGTTCGGAAAATTCAACGCCTGCGCCAATTCTTTCATCGGACATACGTCGTCGTGTTTGAGCAGCTGCATCAACAGCATATACGGCGCCACGTCGAGTTCATGCGCCGCCAGCGCTTGCTTGAGCCAACGGCGCTCAGCCCACATCAACCGCCGCAGCGCGCCGTCCAACTGTTCAAACAAATTCTGTTCGTTCGCGGCGGCGGGCGGATTTTTGCTTTTGGACACAGAGAGTTGAGCTTTCATTTTGGACAATTCCCGATATATTTCGATACTCGAAATATATCACTCTAGTAATATATTGTCAATGAAATATGAAACGTGGAAACCTTCGCGGCGCGCCGTTTTGCGCGACAAAAAAGCGGCGCCGGGAGCGCCGCTCTGCCCGTTCCGCCCTCAAACGTGGGCGGTCGTCCATTCCCGCAAAATCCGCTGAAACTCGGTCGGCTGCTCTCGCATTACCAGATGCCCCGCGTTTGCGACGATATGCAGTTCCGCGCCCGCGATATGCTGCGCGAGAAATTCCGCATAGCGCGGCGGCGTCATCGCGTCCGCGCTGCCGCAGACGACCAGCGTCGGCGCGTGAATTTCGCCCAAACGCGCGCGCACGTCAAACGCGTCGCACGCGGCAAAATCCGCATAGAGCGTTGGAGCGCCCGCCGCCGTCAAGGTCGCCGCGCTCGCCGCCGGCAGCGCGTCCGCCGCATGGGGCGCATAGAAATTCGCCGCCAGCGCGCGGACGGTATTTTCAAAATCGTTCCGAATGCCTTCTAAAAATTGCGGCGCGACGCGCAATTTCGCGCCCGTGCCAATCAAGCCCAACCCCAAGACGCGTTCCGGGAATTCCAGCGCCGTCATTTGCGCAATCGCGCCGCCCATCGAAACGCCGACGAGGATCGCGCGCTCTAGCGCCAACGCGTCCAAAAATTCGCGCAGCGCGTTGGCATATTCCGCAATCGTCTCGCAGCGTCCCCCGCGCGAACGTCCGTGCCCCGGCAAATCCAGCGCGTACCCGCGCGCCGTATCCGCCAGCGCCGCCAGCGTCCCGTTCCACAACAAATGATTGTCGCCCGCGCCGTGAATCAAAACGAGCGGCGCGCCGTGTTGCCCGCGCGCCGCGTAATAAATGGTTTGATTCGTCAGAGCGATGGTCGGCATTTTTACGCCAACGCCCTTTCCGGCGTCGGATAGCCCTGATGTTCCAAATCCGCCAAGAATTTTTCCACTTCCATCGCCGCCATGCTGCCATAGCCCGCCGAAATCACCGCCTGTTTGAAAATGTGGTCGTGCGCTTCGCCCGCGGCAAAAACGCCCGGAATTTTGGTGCCCAGCCGTTCGTTCACCTTCAAATACCCTTCGTCATCCATATCCAATTGTCCGACGAACAATTGCGTGTTGGGAATGTGACCGATGTACACAAACATCCCTTGCACGGGCAATTGACTCGCCACGCCCGTTCGCACGTTGATCACCTCCAACGCGTTGAGCGTACCGTTGCCGTGAATTTTTTCGACGACGCTGTCCCACACAAAATTGATTTTCGGATTTTCGCGCGCGCGTTCCTGCAAAATCGGCTGCGCGCGCAATTGACTGCGGCGATGAATGATATGCACGCGCGCGGCAAAGCGCGTCAAAAACAAACCTTCTTGCAGCGCGCTGTCGCCGCCGCCAATGACCGCCACTTCTTTGCCGCGAAAGAAAAAGCCGTCGCAGGTCGCGCAGTACGAAACGCCGCGCCCCGTCAATTCCAATTCGCCCGGCACGCCCAAGCGGCGCGGCGACGCGCCCGTCGCAATCACCACGCTCTTGGTCTCATAGCGCGCGCCATTCTCCGTTTCCAAAACAAACGGATGCGTTTGAAAATCCGCGCGGCTCACGTGATCGGCGGCAAAGCGCGCGCCAAATTTTTCCGCCTGCTGCTTCATCAGTTCGGTCAATTCGGGGCCCGTGATGCCGTCGGGAAATCCCGGATAATTTTCCACTTCGTTCGTCAGCGCGATTTGGCCCCCGAATTCATTGCCGCTAATCAAAAGCGGGCTCAGATTCGCGCGCCCCGTGTACAGCGCGGCAGTCAACCCCGCGGGGCCCGAACCGATAATGATTACGTTTTCCGTCATGCCTATTCCCTCGAAAAAATCTATTGTAACGACAAATTCACTCGTCCGCCGCGCGCCGCAGCTCGCCGCGCGCAAACAAAATGACGCTGGCGGCGACAATGCTCGCGGTTTCCGCGCGCAAAATGCGCGGACCCAAAGTGACGCTGCGCGCGCCAAACGTTCGCGCCGTCTCGATCTCTTGGGCGGTCAAACCGCCTTCCGGGCCCACAAACAAGTGAATCGTTCCCGTTGACGCGTCGTCCAGCGCGCGCCGCAAATCCACCGCCGTTTCGTCTTCCCACAAGACCAAAATCTCGCCGCCGGTCTTGGCGGCGGACGCGAGCGCGGCGGTAAAAGGTTGGAGCGTTTCAAGCGGCGGAATCTTACCGCGTCCCGCTTGCTCTGCCGCTTCGGTCACAATCTGCGCCCAGCGCGCCAATTTTTGTTTGCTTGTCGCGTTCGCAATCGCGCGCGCGGTTTGAATCGGCGCGAACGCGGCGACGCCCACTTCCGTGCCTTTTTGCAAAACCCATTCCAGCTTGTCGGTTTTGAGCAGCGCCGGATACAAATGAATTTGCGTCGCAGGTTCGCCGCGCGCCGCGCGCCGTTCGATAATTTCGCCGTACGTATGATCGCGTGAAACGTCCCGCAGCGCCACGCGATATTCGCCGCCGCGATTATCGAGGACAATGATTTCTTGCCCCGCGCGCATCCGCAGCGTCGCGCGCAATTGACGCGCCTGCGCGGCGCTAAAAAAAACCGCGTCGCCGCGAATCAATTCGGGCGCGACAAAAAAACGATGGCTCATGCGTCATTCCGCGCGGCGATACGCCATTGCCAGCCAATCCGCCTCTTGGCGTTTTTCGACGAGCGTCATGCCGTGCGCGGTCATTGCATTTTCCACCAAAGGCGCGCGTTCGACCAAAATGCCCGAACCGATAAATACGCCGTCGCGTTTTAAATGCGCCAACAGCGCGGGCGTCAATTCCGCAATCGTATCCGCAAAGATATTGGCGACGACCATATCAAATAGATGCGCGACGGGCGAAATGGTTACGCTCGCGCGCGTGACGCGGACGACGGCGCTCAAACCGCTCGCCGCGACATTTTTTTGCGCGGTCTCGACGGCGATGGGGTCAATGTCGCGCGCGTCCACAAAACGCGCGCCGAGTTTCGCCGCGCCGATGGCAAGAATTCCCGAACCCGTGCCGACGTCGAGCATTTCACAATTGGGCGTCACGTATTTTTCCAACAGCGCCAAACACAAACGCGTCGTCGGATGCAAACCCGTGCCGAACGCCATGCCGGGGTCGAGTTCGATCACAATTTCGTCGGCTTGCGGCGTATAATCGAGCCACGACGGTTTAATGACCGTGCGCGCGCCGACATGCAAAACGGAATAAAATTTTTTCCACGCGTGCGCGTAATCCTCTTCCGCCAACTCGCGCATTTCCAATTCGCCGACGGGACGGAGCATCGAATACGCCCACGCCGCGCGTTCGATGGCGCGACGTTTTTCCGCGAGCGTTTCGTCTTGAAGCAAGAACGCGCGCACGGTGTACGGTCGCGCGGCGTCGAGCGTTTCGCCCTGTTCGGGCGTAATCACCTGCTCGATGACCGCGCCGCCATACGCGTACTCGTTAAAAGCGGCGGCGAGCGCTTCGGCGCTTTCGGCGTCCGCGCGCAGAGACAATTCAATCACATTCATAGCGCAGCGTTCGGTCTCGTACAACAAACCGCGAATCTACACGAATCGGATGCGCTCGGTCATGCGCGCGGATTCGCAGAGATTCGCGATTTCAAAATTACGGCGTTCACGAACCCATGAGCGCGTCTTTGATTTGGTCCAAAAAGCCCTTGTCTTCGCTCGGCGGCGCGCCTTCCAACGTGCGCGCGAATTCGCGCAGCAGCGCTTTTTGTTTTTCCGAAAGATGCGTCGGCACGGCTACGGTCGTCGTCACAATCAAATCGCCGCGTCCGCTGCGTTTCAAATTCGGCACGCCTTTGCCCTTGATGCGAAAAGTTTTGCCGTGCGGCGTGCCAGCCGGAATCTTCAGCGTCTCGTCGCCTTCCAACGTCGGCACCGGAATTTCCGTCCCCAACGCCGCTTGCGGGAAATTCAGCGGCAATTCGTACAACAAATCTTGATTGTCGCGTTTGAATTTTGGATGCGGCTTGATCGCAATCTGTACGTACAAATGGCCATTCGGTCCACCGCCGGTACCGGCTTCGCCTTCGCCTTGCAAACGAATCTGGGTGCCTTCGTCCACGCCGGGCGGAACTTTGACGACCAATTTGCGTATGACCTGCACGCGCTTTTGACCTCCACATTCGTGACACGGCGTATTGATAATTTCGCCTTCGCCATTGCAGCGCGGACAGGGCGCGACATTGATGAATTGGCCAAAGATGGATTGCGTCGCGCGACGCACTTCGCCCGTGCCGCGACATTGCGGACAGCGCGTCGGCGTCGTGCCGGGTTCCGCGCCGCTGCCTTTGCACGAGGGACACGTTTCCAAACGCGGCACCGAAATTTCCTTGTCCGCGCCAAAGACCGCTTCTTCAAATTCCAGCGTGAGCGTGGTTTTCAAATGCGCGCCCGGCTGCGGTCCGCGCCGCGTGCGCGTGCGCGCGCCAAAGCCCGCGCCAAACAAACTTTCGAAAATATCGTTAAACGGAATGTCGCTGAAACCGGGGTCGCCGCCGCCCGCCGCGCCATTCACGCCCGCCTGACCAAACCGGTCATACATCGCGCGCTTGTCCGCGTCGGACAATACTTGATACGCCTCGTTGATTTCTTTGAATTTCGCCGCCGCGTCCGGCTCTTTGTTGACGTCGGGATGATACTGGCGCGCCAATTTATAAAATGCGCGCTTGAGCTCATCCGCCGACGCCGTGCGCGGCACGCCCAAAATTTCGTAATAATCTCGCGTTGTCGTCATAAAGAAAAAACTCGCTTTGCAAAACGTGAACGTTTTTGGTCTAGACCAAGAATTATATGCAAACTTGGCGCTTTGCCAACCTGAAAAAAATTAGAGCCAAGACCCGCAGGGTTTCTGCGATAAGGTTCATCGCCAAACCCTTCGGGTCTTGCGCCAATCAGCCGCCAGACGAATGTGCTATACTTGATACTCGCAATCCGATGTCGTCCAGATTTTTTTTCGCCTTGCTTGCGTTCGCGCTTTTGAGCGGCGGCGCGTTGAGCTGCGCCAATCCGAACGCGCCCGCGCCCGATTCATTCGCGCGCCCCGCCGTCACCTTGGAACGTCCGACCATCCGCGCGTCGCTTTTGGACGGTTCGTCCGCCGCGCCGCCCGCGCTCGTCGGCAAATTCATTTTCGCGCCCGGCGACGGCAGCGTCTGGCTTCAAGACGCGGCGACGGGACACGCGCAGCCGCTCATTAAACCGACGCCCGAACTATTTGCGGACGCGCCGAATTTCGCGCCCGACGGCAATTCGTTCGTTTATATTCGCAGCAGTTTGAACGCGCAAGGCGTCGCGCAAAGCGCGATTTATCGCGCGCAGCTGGACGGTTCGCACAATGAACCCGTGTTGATTCCGCCCGACGACAAAACGTCGTACAACTGGCCCCATTACTCATGGGACGGCAATTGGATTTACTTTACCGCGTCCACGCCCGTGCCGCCCAACAAACAGGAATCTTCGATTCAACGCGTGCCGGTCGGAGGCGGGCAGCCGCAGACCCTTATCAAAAATGCGCGCATGTCCACCGAAGCGCCGGACGGCAAAACCATTGTCTTTGTGCGTTTCGACTCGGACGCGTTCACTACCGGTTTGTGGAGCGCCAACGCGGACGGTTCGGACGAACGCGAATTGTTGAACGACCAAGTATTTGTTATGATTTCTTCGCCGCAGTACGCGCCCGACGGTTCGCAAATTTTATTCACCGCGTCCGGACCGAACACGCGCCCCCTGCCCGGCATCCAATCCTTGTACGCGCCCGCGTGCGCGCCGCAACTCTTTTGTCTCTTGGCTCAACCCGCGTACGCCGACGGCTTGCCGTGGGATTTGTGGACCGTCACGCCCGACGGCAAAAAATTCGCGCGCCTCACCCAAGTTGGCGCGGACAGCCCTTGGCCCGCCTGGGCGCGCGACAGCAAGCAGATTGCGTTTTTTGATACGAGCGGACAATATCTGGTGGACTTGGCGACGCACGCGCTGGCGCAAATTTCCAAGAACGGCGGACACGGCGTCTTTGATTGGCGGCAGCCGTAACGCGACAAAACCTCGAAAAAAAAACGACCAATTTATGCGCGCGGCAATGGAACGCGCAATTGCACGCGCGTACCTTGCTGCGGCGCCGACGCGATTTCCAAAACGCCGTTGACCATTTCGGCGCGTTCGCGCATATTCAGCAAACCGAGCGAGCCGCGCGCGCTGTACGCCGCTTGAACTTGCGGCACGTCAAAACCGCGTCCGTCGTCGCGCACCTCGATTTCCACATGCGTTGCCGTCTGCCGCGCCTGAATCCACACCTTTGCGGGCTTGGCGTGTTTTTTCGCGTTGCCGACCGCCTCTTGGACAATCGAAAAGATGGCGGCTTCATGTTTGGACGGTAAACGCGCGTCCAGATTTTCGATTGCGAGAAAAATCTGAAACGGCTCGACCATCCGCAGCCGCAAAACATACTGCTCCAACGCGGGACGCAAACCCTGCGCTTTTAAAATCAACGGGCGCAAATCAAACATGATATTGCGCGTTTGATACAACGCTTTGGACGCCGTCGCTTCCAACGGCTCGATTTCCGTCAACACGCGCGCCGGGTCTTGGCGCGCCGCGTCGCGCACAAGTCGCGTTTGCATCACCAGCGCCGCGAGCATTTGCGCGGGGCCATCGTGCAAATCGCGCGCCAGTTCGTGCCGCACTCCCGCTTCGACGGCGAGAATGCGGTCGCGCTCTTGCAAAACGCTGCCGTACAAACGCGCGTTTTCGAGCGCAATCGCGCTCTGCGCGGCGAACGCCATCAACAATTCCACCTCGTCCGCCGAATAACTTGTATCCGCGCGCTTGTTCATCACTTCGAGGACGCCGAGCGCGCGGCTCTGCACCGTGAGCGGCACGGCGAGCAATTGACGAATTTGCAGCCCGACGCTGCCGGCGGGCGCGCGAAAATAACGCGCGTCCGTTTCGGCGTCGTCCACTTTAACCGCGCGCTGCCGCGAAAACGCTTCGCCCGCGATGCCTTGCGTCACCGGCACCGGCGTCCCTTTGAGCGCGTCGCCGCCGCCGCCGACGACCACGCGAAAAACCAACGCCTTGACCTCCGCGTCGTACAGCAGCAGCGAACCCGCGCGGCTGTCGGAAACCTGCATCGCCGCGCGTAAAATTTTGGTCAGCAGCGTTTCGTGGTCCAACTCGGCGGTCAATTCGCCCGTGACGCGCAGCAGCGTTTCCAGCGCGGCGACGCGCGCCGCCAAGGCGGCATGTTCAGCGCTAACGTTCATGCAAATAAAAAAACGGCTCTACCGACGCGTGCGTTGGCAGAGCCGATTCGAATCAGGCGGCGTACGATTTGGCGCGCGGCTGCGGCGCCAACAGCTGGCGCAGCTGCGGCAGCGCGCGCTGCGCCGCGTCGCGCCCGACCTGAATGATTTCCTCTACGCGTTCAAAATCCGAAATCGTGAATTGCGCCACGTCCGGTTGAATCATGACGTCAATCGCTTCGGCGCGCTGCCGGATAATTTCGCTTTCCATAATTTCGAGCGCGCCCATCACAATCGCAATCACATTCGGCGCTTTGCCGGTCTTGAGTTGTTCTTTGCGGTGCATGCGCTCGGACAAACCGGGAATGACGCTCGACGCCACAATCACATCGGCGCGCTTGTCTTTGAGAATCGAAGTCGGCACCGGATTCACCGTGCCGCCGTCAATCAAAAAATGATCGCCGATGCGCGGCGGTTCAAAAATGCCAATCATCGAAATCGAAGCGCGCACCGCGTCGGCGATGGGCCCCGAATCAAACTGCACCTCTTCGCCCGTAATCACATCGCACGCCACCACCGTGAGCGGAATCTCTAAATCTTGAAAATTTTTGTTTTGCAAAATCTTGCGGAAATAATCGAGCGTCTTACTCCCGCGCACCAGCCCCGAACGCGGCGGCAAACCAATGTCCCACATCGAAAACCCTTTGAGCAAATTCGTTTGCTTTTGCATCAATTGGGCAACCTGTTTCATTTCGTCCAACGACGCGCCGCCTGCGTACAACGCGCCGATGATCGAACCCATCGAAGCCGTCGCCAGCATATCCACCGGAATCCGTTCGCGCTCGAAAACTTCCAACACGCCGATATGCGCCAAACCGCGCGCGCCGCCCGACGACAGCGCGAGGCCCACCTGCCGCCGCGCGATTTTGCGCGCCAAACGCGCGATGCGTTTCGGTTCCGGTTTGACGACCATGAAATTGCGCGTGACGGCTTGGGTCAACCAACGTTCCGGCGCGTCCGCCAATTGAATCGTCACGTCCGCCAAATCAATCGCCTTGATGGTCAAGAGCGAGGGCCGCAGGGGAATGGCGAGAATGACCCAAAAATAATCTTGCACCAACGCGCTGAGCCGCGCGGGCAATTCATCCGCCGTTAAATTTTGTCCGCCGCGCGCCAGCTGCACGCCTTCTTGCGACAAGGTGGTCTGGTCCACCGGCATATTGCCCAGACCGCCCAAATCGAACAAGAAAACTTCTTCGCCAGTCAACTTGGCAATCTGTTCGGCAAGCGCGGGCGCTTGGGGTCCAACCACCGCGACGATATTCAATTCCTCTTGCTGCACGGGGCTTTGAATTTGGCGCGTCAAGCGGCGCGACAATTCGCGCGTGATTTCGACGGCGATGTTCGGGTAACGTTCAATCAGCTCTTGCAGCTCTTGGCGTCCGAGCGAAATCAAATCCGAATCAATCACCACGCGCACGCCGGCATTGCGCGGTTCGCCGGTCAACAGCGCGGTTTCGCCAAAAAAGTTGCCGGGATTGAGATAGGAAAAAATCCGTTCGCTGCCGTTCTTTTCGGAAACGACCTTGACCTGTCCCGATTGAATAATGTACATGCGGTCGCCAAAGTCGCCTTCGGCAAACACCAATTCTCCGCGGCTGTAATGCTCGCGGCGACAGTACTTTTCGATGGCGAGAATTACGTCATCGGAAAGGTCGGCAAAGAATGGAATCAAGCGGAGATCGCTGCGCATAAACGTTAAAAATAAATTACGAATCAATTGAGGCGCGCCAACGCCGCGGCGGCGCGCTGCGAAAAATAAACCGCGCCCAATTGTTGGAACGTCGCCAGACAGCGTTCCAGCGCGCGGCGCGCCTGCAGCGCGGAACCGATGTCGGCGTACATCAAGCCCAATTCCAATTCGCCGCGCGCCGCTTCATACGGACTGGTCAGCGCGCGCGACATTTCGATACTGCGCGTCAAATCTTGTTCGGCTTGGCTAAAATTTCTCTCGACGCGCGCGACGCCGCCCAATTCGCGCAGCGCGTTCGCTTCGGTTTGACGGTACCCCGCCGCGCGCGCCAATTCCAACGCGCGTTCGCCCGCCCGCCGCGCCGCGTCCGTTTTGCCGCGCCGCAGCTCGACGTTCGCCAACACCGAGAGCGCTTCGGCGTGCCATTCGCGGACGCCGGATTGTTCCGCCAACGCGATGGATTCCGCCAAAAGTTTTTGCGCTTCGTCCAAATGGTCTTGGGTCGCTTCGACTTGGGCGAGCGCGCCAAGCGTCAAACATAGCGCGTTGGGGTCGCGCAATTTTTCCGCGCCCTGTCGCGCCTGATTTAAATACAAACGCGCGTTAGCCAAATCACTCTTGAACAAATAATACAAGCCGAGATTGATTTGCGCCGAAACCAAATAGCGCACATCGCCGATACGCTTTTTCAGTTCCAAACTCTTGCGCAGATGCGGCAGGGCGCGGTCCCATTCGCCCGTGTTGAGCAAAATCGCGCCGAGATTGGAATGAGAACGGCTCATGCCTTCGACATCGCCGATGCGTTCGCGCAACTCCAAACCGCGCTGCGCGTACTGAATGGCGCGCTGCCAATCGCCTTGCAAATTTGCGACGGCGGCAAGGCCATTGTACGCCGAACCCATTTCGGCATAATAATCCAAACCTTCGGCGATTTCAAGCGCCTTGAGCCGCCACGCTTGCGCCTCATCCAGATTGCCGCGCCGATAATGCACCCAGCCGATTTCCAAATAGATGCGGACGCGCTCGACGCTGTGCGCGGAATCCGGCACGTTATCAATCTCGCGGCGCGCCAATTCGAGCCAGCGCATGGCGTCCTCATATTTGCCATGCCGTTCATGCACGCGGCCGAGACGACGCGCAATTTCGGCGGCGCGGCGCGCCCGCGCGCTTTGCGACGGGAGCTGCGGCGCCAATTGCCACGCGTCGGTCAAACTCTGGGTCGCGCCGTCAAAATCGCCCACATGCGCCTGCGAATTGCCCAAACCGACGAGAATGCGTAAACGCGTTTCGACGGCGGCATTGGCGCGCGGCGCCAACGCCAACGCCGAACGGAAATAACCCAGCGCCTCTTCGTTGGCAAAACGCGCCGCCGCGCGTTCGGCGGAACGCACCAGATACGGCAGCGTGCGAACCGCGTCGCGGCTCTCGTTGTAATGAAACGCCAGCCGTTCCGTCTGTTCTTCGAGCCGCGTCGGATACAACTCTTCAATCGCCTGCGCGATTTTGTGATGCAATTGTTCGCGCCGCCGCACCAGCACGCTGTTGTAAATCGTTTGCTGCGTCAACACGTGCCGAAACGCGAATTGGCGTTCGGGCAAACGCAAGGTTTGTACGACCAACTCGTGGTCCATCAACTCTTGCAAATCATTTTCTTGGCGCACCGGATTGTTATCGGAAATATGCAGCAGAATCGAATCCGAAAAATCGCGTCCGATGACCGCCGCGCATTGCGCCGTGTGACGCGTCGGTTCGGGCAAATTATCCAGACGCGTCATAATCAAGCTTTCCAACGTGCGCGGCACCTGAAAAGCGTTAAGGTCGGCGCCGGGCGTGACCTCCCAGCGTTCGTGCCGCCGTCGAATCAAATTACGGTCAATCAGCGCGCGCAAAATTTCTTCGAGAAAGAACGGATTTCCTTCGGCGCGTTGAATAATCAGTTGATACAGCGTTTCGGGCAGCTCGGAAATGGTCAACAGCAAATCCACCAGCGCGGCGCTTTCTTGCGTCGTCAAGGGCTGCAAAATAATCCGCGTAAAACGGTCTTCTAACGCCGTCGCGCCAAAGCGTTCGATTTGCGCGTTCACTTGATTTTCGGATTGACGCGCCAGACATATCAGGAGCAAAGGCGCTTCCGTCGCCGCGCTAAAGACATAATGCAATAAATCCAGCGACGCCTTGTCCAACCAATGCAAATCTTCGAGGATCAATACGAGGGGCGCGGTTTGCGCTTCCCGCAGCAACAAATCGCGCACGGCGACAAAGGTTTGTTGGCGCAGCTGCGCCGGTTCGAGATACCGAATCCGTTCCGCCAAATCGTGTTCGAGCGGCGGCAAATCCATCAAGTTTTCAAGATACGGCAAAATCTGATATTGCGTTTGGACGTCGGGAAAGAGGCGCTGCACGCGCGCCGCAATTTTTGTATGCGTCGTCTCGGGCGAATCTTCGGGTTGGATGAGAAACAGCTTGCGCAAGAGCTGTAAAAAAATATCGAACGCCGATTGCCCATAGGCGAAACATTTGCCCGGCGCGACGCGCAAGGTTTGCGACAAGGCGGAATCAGCCAGCCATTGGTTCGCTTCGGCGACGAGCCGCGTTTTGCCCATGCCCGCTTCGCCGGTAATCAATAGCGCGCCGCCGCGCGGCTGCGCCATCAAATCCGTCAACGCTTGTTTCAGCTGCGCCAATTCGCGCGCGCGTCCAACCATCGGCGCAGACAAACCGGGAATTCCGCGCACGCTCTGCGGCTCGCGTTTCACGCCGAGCGCCTGATAAATATCCACCGGCTCGGCGCGCCCCTTGACGCGGATGGACCCCAATTCGCTGAAATCAAACAGCGCGCGCGTTTCTTCATAGACCGCGCGGCTTGCCAGAATCGTGCCGGGTTCCGCCACGCTTTGCAAACGCGACGCCACGTTCACCGTATCGCCCAACGCGGTATAGTTCATTTTCAAATCCGCGCCGATATCGCCCACGACGACGGTGCCCAAATTCAAACCAATCCGCATTTGCAGCGGGATGCCGTGACGCGCCACCAATTTATCGCTGATGGTTTTGAGCGCGGCTTGCATATCCAACGCGCAGCGCACGGCGCGCGCCGGATCGTCTTCGTGCATGACGGGCGCGCCAAAAATTGCCATGACGCCATCGCCCATAAATTTATCGAGCGTGCCTTCGTGCGCGAAAATGGCGTCGCGGAACGCCGCCACCGATTCGTCAATAATGGTATAGACCGCTTCCGGGTCCAATTTTTCCGAGATGGTCGTAAAACCCACCACGTCGGAAAACAGAATCGTCACCGTGCGGCGCTCGCCTTCGATTTGTTTGCTGGCATTGAGAATTTTGTCCACCAATTGTCCGGGGATAAAACCGCGCACCCGGCGCAATTGTTCCGAATCCGATGGGCGCACCAACGTCGCGGTCAATAAATTCGCGCCGCAATTGCCGCAAAATTTAAAACCGCGCGGATTTTCAAAACCGCAGTTGGAACAGAGGTTCGCCAGCGGCGTCGCGCAATTGCCGCAAACGGCAATGCCCGGCGGATTTTGATGGCCGCAATGAGGACAGGGAATGGATGTCAGAGACAAACTGATTCACTCCGAAACGATAGCTCTCGAGAAAGGGCTTGGACAACGCTCGTGCTACAAAAGTTATTATACCGAGAGTGACCTTTCGAGACAATGTACTCTGAAAACAATCTGGAGCGGCGCACGTCCCCATTGCGCCGAAAGCAAGCGTTTGGAGACGCTTTGGCTCAGCGAGTCGCGTAACGCGTCGAAAACGCTTGGGGTCCCGGCGCCAAACAAGAAAAAAAGGCAACTCCAAGAGTTGCCTTTGACGTACGTATTCGATACTCTAGTCCGCTTTGTCGTCCTGTTGGATTCACAAAATGGAATCCGCGTTCTGAAAATGCACCCGATGACGCTGCCCTAATTGACCTTGCGGCTGACCTCAACCCAACCATGCTTGTCCGCTTTAAAGTATTTGGACTTGCCGTCATAACTCAACAACACTTTGGCTTTGGGCGCGGTCTGGACGCGCACCGTCGCCACATTCTTTTTACCGCCGACGGTAACTTGGGAAGGATCCACCGTAGGCAAATTCGGATCGCCGCCACAGTTAGCCACATTGAAATCCACCGTCACATTCGAGCCAACTTCCACAAACACATCAATCGCTTCGGTGGTCGGAACCGCCATGAACAGTTTGCCATTGATGCACAGCTGCGGGTCGTCAAACATCGGGCCCGCGTGCGCGGGCAGCGCGAATGCCGCCGCAATCAAAAGCAGCGCGCCAACGACGAGCGTCGTTCCAAGTTTCTTCATGTTTCTCCTGTGGTTATTCTCTTGCGGGTCCGGCGTCAAGAGTCGAGGACCAATATGTTATGGTACATTCTAAGAGGAGTTGCGTTCACTTTCAATAGGAACGCGTTCCCATAACGCGCGCTTCTCTACCGCAAATCAATTCTTGCGCCGATAAACCATTTGCGCCCAAAACCAGATGTTGGCGCCGCCGCGCCATACAAATTTTGCGCGTTCCAGCGCTACAAAAACGCGCGCGCAATTCGCGCTAAAGCGAAACTGCGCGCATCGCAAACGATGCGCGCAGTTTGTCAAGGCGAATTTGAAATTTGCCGTACCAGTGCGGATATTCAAAGGCGCGTTCAGGGCGTATAAACGTATTTGTAAATCATGTCGCCGCCGTAATCCACGACATAAACGTTGCCCGCGGCGTCTCTGCCAAAGCCGACGGGATAGCTCAAGCCGTCGTCAAATTCATTTTGCGCCGTGACCGCGTTAGCGTTGTCGAGCGTCAGGGTGTGAACCCACCCCGCGCCGTCGGCGTAAAAATACGCGTTTGCATACGGCGCGGGATAATTGGAATTTTCCGCAAACACGCCGCCGGCAATCACAGAACCTTGTTCGGCGCCGCTGTCGTGATTGTACCAATGAATCGGCGCAACCGTGCCATGGTAATCTACGCCGGAAGGATTGCACGACACATTATTGTACGGGCAAGGGCCCTCGAACTCGTTCCAACCGTAATTGGCGCCGGCTTGGACCCAATCAATTTCTTCCCACGTCGCCTGCCCGACGTCGGCGGCAATGATGCTGGCGTTGCTTGTACGAAAAGTAAAACGCCAGGGATTGCGAAAACCATACGCGTAAATTTCGCGACGCGCGTTGGACGTATTGAAAAAAGGATTGTCGGCGGGAATCGTACCATTGGAATTGATTCGCAAAATTTTGCCGCGCAGCGTATTGAGCGCCTGCGCGTCGGCGGGACAACAGCCGCTTTCGCCCACCGCAATATACAATTTGCCGTCAAAGCCAAAATGAATATCGCCGCCGTTGTGATTCCCGTTCGTCGAAGGAATGTGGTCGAGCAAAATCTTTTCGCGGAAACCGGGCTTGTTCGTGCGGAGTTTCAAACGCGAAACGCGATTTTCCGGCGTGCCGCTATAATTTTTGGCGCCGGGCCCCGTCGTGTAATAAACATAAACAAAGCGATTGGTCGCGTAATTCGGATCGAGCGCAATGCCCAGCAAGCCGCGTTCCGATTCCGTCGAAACCTTGAGCGTCGCCCACGGTTTGTTTCGCAGCGTCCCATTCGCGCGGACGATGCGAATCGCGCCGCTCTTTTCCGTCACAAACATCTGGTTCCCATTGAAAGCGATAGCCGTCGGTCCGCTCACGCCGCTGCCCACCGGCACGCGCGCGAAACCGCCGGGCAAGCTTGGACGCGCCGCGCGTGCGGGCGGGGTCGTCGTCATCAACAGCGCCGCCGCGCCCAATGCCAGCAAAATGAATCGCATATATTTCATCGTGTTTTCTCCTTACGGACGATAGATTTGCGCGCTGCCCCGCCCCAGCCGCGCGGTCGGTATTCTAACGGCATTGCGCCATCGTACCAAAAGCGCCGCGACAAAAAAAACACGCCTCGAATCCAATGTGATTCAAGGCGTGGAAAGATGCCCTCGAGAGGACTTGAACCTCCACGTCCATTCGGACACAGGCCCTCAACCTGCCGCGTATGCCAATTCCGCCACGAGGGCGCGCTCGTGCGCGGTTATTGTATGCCATTCGCGATTGCTGTCAAAAAACCGGCGCGCTTGGCTTTCGTTTTCTAGAGCGCGGCGGGCGTAATGCCGTCTTGCTCCATTTGCGGGCTGAGCAATTCTTTAAGGATAACGTTGGGCGAACCTTTTTTAATGCGCGCGAAAATTTCTTCGGCGGATTGCGGTTCGTTGCCGGCGGCAATGAACGCGCGAAAAATGGCGCGCGTCAACGGCATCTTGGGCGTCACAAAATCCGGCGCCTGCCCGCACACCGCGCTGGCGCAATCCAGCAGCGCGTCCATCGGTTTCACTTGGCCCGTGACCGCGTCCACGTGATCTACGATTTGCAGCGCGTCAAGCGTGAACGCCGCCTTACATTCGTCGCACAACGCGTCGTACAGTTCATGGCGAAAATCGCGGCCCTGTTGTTCCCAATACGCGAGGTCAATATAAAATTTCGACTTGGTCGTCAATCGTCCAACCGGCATATCCATCCGTCCTGTCTGGCGCAAGTCATTTGAACGTTCAAACAATGCGTCAGCTTGGCGCGACAAATTTGAAATTTGTCGTACCCTTTCGAATCTTCAAATGCGCTTTACGCGGGGCGCGCCGCCATCTGCAAAACAAAATAGCCGCCGCCGGTCATCGAAAACGCTTCGCCGTTCGCCAACGCGCTAAACACGGCGCGCGCGCCCACCCGCCGCGCGAAATTCACCGCGCTGTACAGCGTTTTGGCATGAATCGAGCCGCTGCCCAATTTGACCAACTCGGGAAAAATTTCCGCCAACAGCGCTTCAAGCGCGCGGTCGCCATAATTCGACGCGCCCAATTTGTCCAAACCGTTTTGGTCTTCGGGCAAAATCAACATCTCGTCGTCGTACTTGTAGGCGACGGGACGCGGCGACGTGCCAAACGTCAAATGACCGTTTTCCACTTTGGCTATTTTGACCCACAAACTTTTGCCTTCACGGCGCGGCTGAAAACGAATGCCCGCCGTCAGCGGTTCCGCGCGCGGCGTCAATTCCAACAGCACGCCGACGTTCAATTTATTGCGGTCAAACCACGCCTTGAGCCCAAAGATATAATTTCCCTCCGGCACAAGCCACGCGGGAATGTGCGCGTCCGATTCATCCACCAGCGTAATCAACGTCGGTTTATCCAGCTCGGGAAACAGCGCGCGCGCGCCTTGCGTAAAAGGCAAGCTGCCCGCGCGGCGATGCGGATACGTCAAAATCAAATTCACATTGCCGGGCGCATGATCCGCGCGCGCGTCGTCGTCGTTGTCGTCCTGAATCTCGCTCAAAATCGTTTCTAATTCAGGCGGCAGCGTTTCCAACTCGGGCGTCTTGGTCACGCCGAACTGCAACACGCGCGGCATACTGTTCGCTTCGGGCGGCGTCAGCCGATCCAAATACCAACGCGTTTCATCGCGCGGCCCGACTTGGACAAAACGGTCGTCGCGATGCAGCGCGTATTCCAGAGAAAACAACGTCGCTTCGCGTTTTGCGCCTTCGAGGTCCAATTCCAAAACGCGCGCCAATTCCGGCGTGGACATGCTCGCGTTGTTTTGCTCGATGGCGGCTTCGGCGATATTCATGAAACCGACGTTCACCTCGTTCAACAAACCGCGCAAGAGCCATTTATCCGATTGCTCGACAAATTCCTTGTCCGCGCGCAAACGCGCCGCGAGCAGCCGTTCGATGCGCGCGCCAAAGCGCGCGTAAATTTCTGCGGGCGATTCGTCGGTCGCGCCGGTGACAATCGGTTTTAATTCATTCAAAGGATGCGGCGCGTCATAGCTCCCCGCGTATTCGCGCGTCGCGCCGTCGGCAAACGTCACGCGCGCCACTTGGAACGGACTCTGGCGCGGATTGTTGGACTCGCGCAGCGCGGTCACGGCGCCTTCCGCGTCGTCGAGCGCCGAAAAAATCAAACGCTGCCCGATTTCCAATTGCAACTTGGGTTGATACAACACCGCTTGCGACGCCAAACGTTTGAGCCGTTCATGTTCTTCGTGCGCGCGCGCGGCAATGACGACTTGCGCCAAATCCGCGAGCCGCGCCGCGTCGTTGCGTTCCAACATGTACGCATACACGCGCTCGACATCTTTATCGTTAATGCTGAAATTATTCCAGTAGGTTTCGCTTGCCGCTGACATACTTGCTCGCTTGACAAAAAATTGCCGCGTCACGCGACGCGGACATTACCACGCCGCATTATAGCGCGATTCGCGCTTCATTCCAAAATTGCGCGCGCCAAAAAAATTTTTCCCGTCAACGCTTGGCGCGCCGCGCGCAATTCGGTTCAACGCGCAATCGGTGTAGAATACAAACATGCTGCGTCTTTTCTCCGCGCTGCTCCGCTTCGTGGGACAGCGTTACCGCCTCTCGCCGCTCGTAAGCGAATATCTCGAGCGCGCCAATTATTTGGGTCAGAGCGCGCAAATTCCCGATACGCTCATCCCACTCGCCGCGCGCTTGTGGACGCGCGGTTGGTTCAACCGCAGTTTTTTCGATTCGCATCGCGCGTGGATTTTGCCGTACTGGGCGACGCGCCAACTCGACCCGCACGACGCGGGCTTTGTGTCGCGCGCGCTCAATCCCGTGTGGCTCAATTCCGCGCATCGCAATTGGACGATGGTCGGCGCGCCCGAAGCCAAACCCGAAGCGATTGTGGATCCGCGCGGTTTGGTCACGCCGCAGCCCAACGGCGACGGTTGGTCGCTCGACGCGTGGCTGCGCGCCGACGGCGAAACTTTTTTTCCGTCGCGGCTCGACGAAAAAATGATCGCACAGCAGCTGTTTGAAAACTTGCCGCTCGTGCAAACCAAGTACGAACCCACGCGTTTGCGCGTGCAGCAAGAAGCGTTTGCCGTGCGCGACGACGACGAAAATAGTTGGCTCATCGCCGCCTACGCCATCGAGAATCCGCGCGACGACGCGCGCCACGCGACGCTTTATCTGTCCCTGCGCCCCTTTAATCCCGAAGGCGCCGCGCTGGTGGACCGCTTGGAATGGCGCGCCGCGTCAACCGCGCAGGAATTGTGGGTCAACGACGAACTCGCCGCGTATTTTCCGCCGCCCCACGCGCGCGCAGCGTCCCACACGGCGGCGGGCGATGTGGCGTTTCAACTCGACGCGTTGAACGGCGCGACGGAAATTCAGGACAAGGCGGGCCTCGCTACCGCGCTCGCGGCGTACGATTTGACGCTGCCGCCTCATTCGCAAAAAACAATCACGGTCGCAATGCCGATGCAGCGCACGCGCGAAACATACGCGCCCGCCGCGCAATGGACCAAACCCGACGCGCTGCCAAACTTGAAACGCGCGTTTACGACGCAGTGGCGCAAACTGCTGGCGCAAGGCATGAACGTTCGCCTGCCCGACGACGCGATGCAAAACGCGTTCGACGCCAACAAAGCGTATTTGCTGGTACTGCACGACGGCGATTCAGTTACGGCGGGACCCTTTTTGTATCACGAATTTTGGTTCCGCGACGCGGCATACATCCTGAACGCGTTATCGCAATTGGGTTATCACGCCCAAGTCAAACAAGTTTTGGCGACGTATCCGCGCTTTCTCCGCAAAGACGGTTACATGCTCGCGCAAGACGGCGAATGGGACGCAAACGGTCAAGCGTTATGGGCGCTCGATCAACACACGCGCTTGTCCGGCGATTTGGAATTGCTGCACGACCAGTATTGGCAAGTTTTGAACGCCGCGCATTGGATTGACGCGGCGCGTCAAAAAACAAAACAAGCCCACGCGCGCGCGCCCGAACACGGCTTGCTGCCCGCCGGCATGAGCGCGGAACATCTCGGACCCAACGATTTTTATTTTTGGGACGATTGGTGGGGGCTCGCCGGTTTGCGCGCGGCGACGCGCGCGGCGCAGCTGTTCAACAGCCCCGACGACGCCAAGAAATTGCAAATGGCGTACGACGCGTTCGCCGCCGATTTGAACGCCGCGCTCGAACGCGCCGCGCGCAAAAATAACGCCGCCTGGCTGCCCGCGGCGCCATCGCGCGGCGCCGACAGCGCGATGATTTCCAACCTCGTCGCGTCGTATCCCTTGCAGCTCGTCGCGCCGACGGACGCGCGCATCGTCGCGACCATCGCGGAATTGAAACGCGACGCGTTTGTGGACGGCGCGTTTTTTCATCACGTCGGCTTTGGCGGTTTCGGCACGTATCTCGCGCTGCATCTCGCGGGCGCGGAAATTTTTCAACGCAATCCCGAGGCGTGGAACGCGCTGCGCTTTTTAATGCAGCACGCGTCGCCGACGTGGACGTGGGCGGAAGCGATTCATCCGCTGACGCGACGCGGCGGACACGGCGACGGGCATCACGGCTGGATGGCGGCGGACCTCGTCAGTTTCATTCGCAACGCGCTGCTGTTTGAAGAAAACGACCATCTCGTTCTCACGCCTGCGCTGCCCGTCGAATGGATTTTTGAAACCGCCGTCGTCAAGGTCGAACGCGCCGCGACTTTTTTCGGCGACGTAAATTTCACGCTGGCGTTCGGCGAACGCAGCGCGACGTTGGTTCTCGACGGCAAGTGGCGCGAACCGCCCGCGTATATCGAATGGAATTTGCCGGTGGAAATCAAAAACGCGGGCGGCGACGGCGCGGGCGTCGAATTACGCAACGCGCGTCAAATTAAATTTCCCCCAAACGTTTCGCGCGTGGTCGCCGCTTTCTGATGCGCGAAATTTTTTCCCTCAACGATTCGCAGTGGTTCGTCGGCGCGGCGCCGCCCCAACCGTTTCCCGCGCCCAACGATTTCGCGCGCGTGGAGGGTTGGCTGCCCGCCGCCGTCCCCGGCGACGTGCGACTCGCGCTGCGCGCGCTCGACAAAATTCCCGACCCGTTTCTCGGACGCAATAACGCGGCGAGTCAATGGGTGGACGCTTATGATTGGTGGTATCGCCGCGCGATCGCGCTCGACCTTAAAGAAAACGCGCGCGCGTTTTTGATTTTTGAAGGGATTGATTACGCCAGCGCGACGTATTGGGACGGCAAAGCGCTCGGCGCGCACGTCGGCATGTTTTCGCGCCAAACGTATGAAATTCCGCGCGCGGCGGCGGTGAACGGAACGCACTTGCTCGCCGTGCGCGTATCCGGCGGCAGCCAACTGCCCAAACCGAAATTGAATCGCTGGGAGCGCGCGTGGCAAACGTGCGCGGGCAAAATTTTGCCGCATCCGCCGCAAGCGCGCGAATTCCCCGAACGCTATGCGACGCTGAAATGTCAAATGGCGTATGGTTGGGATTTTGCGCCGCGCCTGTTGACTTGCGGCATTTGGGATAAAGCGTATCTGGTTCAAACGGGCGCGGTTTTCATTCGCGATATCTGGGCGCAGGGAACGCCCGACGGCAGCGTGCGCGCGACGTTGGATTTGGATTCGACGCGCGCGTCCGACCTGCGCGTTCAATTTCACGTCGCGCCCAAAAATTTCGACGCGCCCGCCCAAACGTTTGAATTTTCATTTCATTTGGAAACCAGCGGCGCGCGCAGTTTTGCATTTCAAATCCAAGAACCGCGCGCGTGGCATCCGTGGGACCGCGGCGAACCGAATCTGTACACGCTCACCGCGCGCGTCTTTTGCGACCGAGCGCGCTCGGATACGCAGACGACCGCGTTCGGTTTGCGAACCATCGCGCTGGCGCCGAATCCGGGCGCGCCGAAAAATGCCGCGCCCTGGACATTTGTCCTCAACGAACAGCCCGAATTCATTCGCGGCGCGAATTGGGTTCCCGCCGACGCGCTGCCCGCGCGCGTGACGCGCGCCGATTACGCGGCGCTGCTGCAATGGGCGCGCGACGCCAATATCAATCTATTGCGCGTGTGGGGCGGCGGATTAAAAGAAAAACGCGCGTTTTACGAATTGTGCGACGAGTTGGGCATTCTGGTCTGGCAAGAATTTCCGCTCGCGGGCGCGGGCGTTGACTATTTTCCGCGCGACCCAAATTATCTCGCGTTACTGCGCCAAGAAGCCGCCGCCATAATTCGCGCGCTACGCAATCATCCATCCGTCGTTTTGTGGTGCGGCGGCAATGAATTCATCCCGCGCCTGAATCGTCACGTCACGCAAATTTTGCGCGCGGCGGTAACGGAACACGACGGCACGCGGCCCTTCAAGCTCTCGTCGCCCTCGCAAAACGAATCGCACAATTGGCGCGTGTGGCATGGCTACGCCGACCTGCCAGCGTACGAACAAGATCGCGCGTTATTTTTCGGCGAATTCGGTTTGCAAGCCGTACCCCACGCGGAAACGCTCGCGCGTTTTTTGCCCGACGCGTCGTTGGCGGCGCCCGATGCCGAATGGGTTTATCACAACGCCGAAATCGAAAAATTGCGGCGCTATGCGTTCCCGCGCGCGGCGCATGACAAACCGCGCGCCGAGAACAACCTTTTATCGGAATTTATAGACGCGTCGCAAGAGGCGCAGCTGCGCGGTTTGCAAATCGCCATCGAGTTTGCGCGCCGCAGCAAACCGCGCGTGTCCGGCTGCGCGTTTTGGCAGTTCAACGAGCCGTGGTACGCCATTTGTTGGAGCGTCCTCGATTACGCGCGCACGCCCAAACGCGCCTATCATAAAATCCAAGAGCTGTATAATCCAACGCTGGCTCTGTTCGTCTATCCGCGTCGTCGCTATCAGCCGGGCGAAACCGTGCGCGGCGAACTTTGGCTCGTCAACGACACGCTGCGCGATCTTGCGGCGACGCTGACGGTTTGGCATAATGAGACCGAAACGCTGCGCCAAGACGTCGTTTTAACGGCGAACTGCGCGCATCCAGTTTCCGCGTTGGAAATCACGTTCGCGCGCGGCGCCAACGCGCTGCGTCTGGAATTGCGCGGCGAAACTGTTTTCGCGACGAACGAATATGATTTGAATTTTTTCGACCATGCGCCAAGCGCGCCGCTGCGCGGTTTGCTGCAGCGCGCGGCGGCGTGGCTTAGAACAAGAACATAGGAGCAAACAATGCGTATCCTCGTCACCGGCGGCGCCGGTTTCATCGGTTCCAATATCGTAGACGCCTTTCTCGCGCAGGGTCACGAACTCGCCGTGTTGGACGATTTGTCCACCGGCAAAACCGAAAATCTCAATCCGCGCGCGAAATTTTACCAAGCCGACATTTGCGACAATGCCGCGCTGACGCGCGTCTTTGACGAATTTCAACCTGAATTGATTTCGCACCAAGCCGCCAAAGCGGACGTGCGCGAATCATTGGCGAAACCGCAGTTGTACGCCCAAGTGAATATCATCGGTTCGCTGAATCTTTTGGAACACGCGCGGCGCGTCGGCACGAAAAAAATTATCTATGCGGGCACCGGCGGCGCGACATACGGCGAACCGGAATATCTGCCCGTGCGCGAAGACCATCCGATCAATCCGCTCGACCCGTACGGCGCGAGCAAACATCACGTCGAACATTATTTGTTTTTATACCAGTACAATTACGGTTTGAAATACACCGTGCTGCGTTATCCAAACGTTTATGGACCGCGCCAAAATCCGTTCGGCGAAGCGGGCGTGATTGCGATTTTCACGTACAAAACGTTGAACGGCGAAACGCCGACCATCAACGGCAAGGGCGACCGCGAACGCGATTTTTGTTACGTCGGCGACGTCGCGCAGGCGAACGTTTTGGCGCTCACGCGCGGCGACAACCAAATTTACAACATCGGTTCGGGCGTTGGAACCAACATCAATACGGTGTACGAAATTTTGCAAGCGGCGACGCATTTCAATCAACCCGCGCATCACGGGCCTGACAAGCCGGGCGAAGTGTACAAAATTTATCTCGACGCCTCGAAAGCAAAACGCGAACTCGGCTGGGCGCCGACCGTCCCATTGGCGGAAGGCATTCAACACACCGTCAAAGCGCTGCGCGCGCGTTGAATCATCGAGTCCCGCAGGATTTTGAAAAATCCTGCGGGACCTGCAAACGATGCGCGTCGCCATCAACGGCTTGTTTCTCCAAGAGCCCGCCACCGGCACGGGTCAATATCTGCGCGAACTCGCCGCCGCGCTGCGCGCATCTGCGCCCGCCGACGAATTTACATTCATCGCGCCGCGCGCGGATGCGACGGCGCCCGCGCCCGTTATCGTCGCGCCCACGCGGCTGACGCGCGAAAATTTCGCCAAACTCGAATTTGAGCAAATCACGTTCCCGCGCGCGGCGCAGAAAAATAAATTCGATCTCGCGCACGCGCCGCATTTCGGTTCGCCGTTTCGCTCCGCCCTTCCCACAGTCGTCACGATTCACGACGTGATTCCGTTCGTCTTGCCCGCCTATCGCGGTTCTCTGCGCGTGCAGTGGTACACAAAACTCGCGGCGTTCAGCGCGCGCCGCGCGCGCGCCGTTTTCGCGGATTCGGAAGCGAGCGCGCGGGACATTGAAAAATATGTACGCATCCCGCGCGCCAAGATTCACGTCGTCTATCTCGCCGCAGAGCCGCGCTTTTATGCGGCGCTGGCGCGGACCGAATTGGAGCGCGTGCGCGCGAAATATCGTTTGCCCGAACGTTTTGTTTTGTATCTCGGCGGATTCGACGCGCGCAAAAACGTTCCGCGTCTCGTCGCGGCGTTTGCAAAAATCGAGACGCGCGAGTGGAAACTCGTCCTGGCGGGCAGAGCTCCGCAAACGGATTCCGCGTTCTTTCCCGACCCGCGCCGCGCCGCCGCCGAACATCAAATCGCAGACCGCGTCGTGTTTCCCGGTTTTATTGACGAGGCGGACAAACCCGCGTTGTATGCGTTGGCGCGCGTTTTTGTCTATCCGTCCGCTTATGAAGGGTTCGGCTTGCCGCCGCTGGAAGCGATGGCGTGCGGAACGCCGGTGATTTCGTCGGACGGCGGTTCGCTGCCCGAAGTGGTCGGCGGCGCGGGGATTGCGCTGCCGCCGCATGAAACCTCAAAATGGACGGATGCGTTGGCGCAATTATTGAGCGACGACGCGCGTTGGGCAGAGCTGCGCGCGTTAGGTTTGGCGCAGGCGCAAAAATTTTCGTGGGAACGCGCGGCGCGCGAAACGCTGGCGGTCTATCGCGCTGTTGTATAATCGGCAGGGTAAATTTATCGCGCTTGCGCCGCAGGTCGGCAAATTTCAAATTTGCCTTGCGCTTTTTTGCTATTTTTTGTCGAGCGGCGTAACGCGAGCGATTCATTTACCCATTGGAGGCGCATGTGAATTTCTTGGAAAAAGTGCGGCGCAATCACGGCATCGAACACGCGACCGTGCATGTCTTGGCAGAAGCCAATCCGAATTTGTCGGTCATTGGCCGCGCGGACGGCAGAGGATTCGCCATCATCGGCGACGTGAACCCCGAAACGTTATTGAGCGCGGCGCTCGAAGCGCTGCGGCGGATGCAAAACGGACAGGGCGCTCTGGCGGTGCATCCGCGCTGCGGCACGATGTTGGTGACGATGGGCGCGCTGACCGCCGTCGCCGCGTTTTTGGCGCTGGGGCGCAAGCCCAAATTGTCGCGTTTGCCCGACGCCATGCTTGCGACCACGCTCGCGGCGTTTGTGGCGCAGCCCGCCGGTTTGGCGCTGCAAAAATATGTGACGACATCGCCCAACGTCCAAGCCGCGCGCGTCGTCGGCGTCACGCGCCGCAATTTCGCGGGCATGGAATTTTGGCACGTGGATGTCGAGTGGGATGAATGAGTAGAGGTTCGACGCCAACGCGCAAGGCAAAATAAAAAACTTGCGCCTTTGACGTTACGCCTTTGACATTTGGCATTGCTGTACGTTTATCACGGCGAAGACGATTTCACGCGCGCCGACGCGTTAAAACAATTGCGCGCCGCAATGGGCGACCCGCAGTTTGGGGAATTGAATACGACGACGTTGGACGGCAAAAATTTGTCGTTCGGCGAATTGCGTCATCACGCCGACGCGATCCCGTTTCTATCCGACAAACGCTTGGTCCTCGTCGAAAATATGTTGACGCGTCTCGACCCGCGCCGCAAAGCGGGCGAGGAAGAGGGCGACGCGGAAGAAGGCGAAACGGAAACGAACGCCGCGTTGAAACAACAATTGTTGGATTATTTACCCAACCTGCCGCAGACGACGCAGCTCGTTTTCATCGAAAATAAAAAATTGCACGCCAACAACGTCGTCCTGAAATTCGCCGACAAGGACAAACAGAACGCGCGCGTAAAATTATTCGCCGCGCCGGACGCCCAAGACCTGCCCGATTGGGCGATTGACCGGACCGAAAAAAAAGGCGGCAAGATTGATTTTTCGGCGGCGAACGATTTGGCGTTGTACATCGGCGCGGATTTGCGCGCGCTGGATAATGAAATCGAAAAACTGATTTTGTACCGACACGGCGAATTGATTCGCCGCGAGGACGTGCAGTACCTGGTCGCGCCGGCGCAAGAGCAAAAAATTTTTGATTTGGTGGACGCGTTGGGGCAGCGCAAAACGCAGCGCGCGTTGGAATTATTGCACGACCAATTGCGGCACAATGCGAACGAATTTTATTTGCTGAGCATGATTACGCGCCAGTACCGCATTTTGCTTCAGGTGCGCGATTTAATGGCGCGCGGCATGGGCGCGGACGCGATTCAAAAACAATTGGGTTTGCATCCGTTCGTGACCAAAAAAATGTCCGAGCAAGCGCGCCATTATTCGGTCGCGCAGTTGGAAAAAATCATGGCTCAATTGCTGGACGTGGATGTGAGTTTGAAAACGAGCCGGTTAGAGCCGACGCTCGCGCTCGATTTGCTCGTCGTCGAGTTGACGACCTAAAAAACCTTCGCCGTTGAGCGAAGGTTTTTTTGTGAGCGACGCGGTTGTGGGCGCCGCGCCGCGCAAAAAGTTCGTTTTTATGCCGCGTGCGACAGACCGCGTTGCGCGTGCCCGCGCCGCGCTTGGGCGCGCAAACTATCGTAATCGTCCGCCGCCAAATGCGCGATTTGCACGCGAATTTTTTCGCCGTTGGCAATCAAGAGGAAATCGCCGCGCCCCGCGAGTTTTTCCGCGCCGCTTTGCGCGACGCCCGACGCGACCAGCGCTTCGTGCGCGCTCGTCACTTTGCCGACGAGCCGCACGGGAAAATTTGCCTTGACCAAACTGCCCAACACGGCGGCAGTCGGTTTTTGCGTACAGGCGATGACCGAAAGTCCCGCGCTGCGTCCGCGCTGCACCAAACGCGTCAAATAATTTTCCGCCTCCGCTCCGCCCTGCATGAGCAAATCCGCCAATTCGTCAATCAGCAGGACGATGCGCGGGCGCGTAATCAACTGCGTCTGCCGCCGCGCCATTTCCTCAACGAGCCATTCCAAATTTGCAATCGCGTCCTCGACGTTTTTGACGATGGGGCAAAGCAGGTGCGGCGCCTGTTCGAACAAACGAAACTCGCTCGCTTTCGGGTCCACGATAATGATTTGCACGTCGCGCGCGCGTTGGAACAGCATCAACGACGCAAGCATTGTCCGCGCGGCTTGACTCTTGCCCGACCCCGTCGTACCGGCAATCAAAACGTGCGCCACATCGGGCGCAGAGACGCGCAGCAAAAGCGGAACGCCGTCCGCTGCCATGCCCAAGAGCGCGGTGCCGGGAACGGTTATCGCTTGCGCCAAGAACGCGTCGTCCTGCAATTGCGCGTACAGGTCCAAAAAGCGCAGCGGCTTGGTATCCTGACGCGGAATCTCGATATTGATTTGGCCGTTCGCGCGCGAAACGCGCGCGGCGGGCGCGTCCAACGCGAGCGCGATTTCTTCGGCGAGATTTTCGAGTTTGGAAACTTTGGTCGCGGCGGCGGGGGTGACGTGAAATTGAATCGTGCGCGGCGTGACGCGTCCGCCGGTCACGCGCGCGGGCGCCTTGTGCGTCGCCAACACCCATTCGATTTTATCCGCCTGCTGATGCAGTCGCTGTCGGTTCATGCGCGCCTCGCCTTGAATCAGAACGTATGTTCTGATTATACCGAACGTTCGTTCGAATGTCAAGCGGCGCGGCTTGAAAAAAACGCACGCTTATTTCTGGCGCAGCATTGGCGAATCGAACCACAAACCGGCGATTTGATGCGCGTCGTCCGGCGTGAATACGAGGCGCATCGTGACGCCGTTTTCCTTTTCAAAACGCCCGTTGTAAATGACGACGATAAAGTTGTCTTGCTTGACCACGTCCGCGACTTGGCGCGATATGTAATTGCCGATTTTGCTTTGGATGGCGGCGCGCGTTTGCAGAAACACGCTTTCCGTTTCCGCTTGACGCATCGCCGCATCAAAATCGCGCGAGAATACGGCATAGTCGCCAGAATTGAAACCGTCAAGCAAATTATCCGTTTTCGGTTCCGCGTAACCAAGTACCGCGTCGCGGTCCGTTCCTTGAATCGGCTGCGCGCCCGCGCTGCATCCCAAACAAAACAAAAACGCAAAAATAAAGATCGCGGCGATTGCAATTATTTTTTTCATGTGCGACATCAATACCTTCGCCAAAATGCCAAATCGCCCTTACAAACTTCCGAGATCGGGCGCAGAGTTCGCCGCGAGATATTCGCAAGTTTGTAACCGATTGGCGAAGGGATTGTGACAGGTGAACAAAAAACCAGACACAATTGTATCTGGTTATCTTGGTCTTTTTCCTTTTCGCTTTTTGCTTGCGCGTCTTACGCCGCCATTCCCAACTGTCGAATCACCAGCACCACTTTGCCTTGAATCTCCAGATTGCGCGGTTCGACTTCGATGGGCGTGAACGACGGATTCGCGGGGACGAGTTCGATTTTGTTTTTGCGGCGATAAAAATACTTGAGCGTGGTCTGCCCCTTGTCTTTGAGCCACGCCGCGACCATGTCGCCGTCGCGCGCGGTCTGCTGCGATTTCATCACCACAATATCGCCGTCGTGAATAGAGGCGTCAATCATCGAATCCCCTTTGACGTGCAGCGCAAACAATTTGGTGGGGTCGGCATCGTGCAGCAGCGCGCGCGTCAGCATGACGGTTTCGTGGTCGGCTTCGAACGCGTTCGAATCCGGCAATTCAATCGGGCGACCGGCGACGATGCGTCCGAGCAGCGGCACTTGGATAAAGCGCGCGTCCATCATCGGTTTGCCATTCGGCGCGGTCAAGCGCAAGCCGCGCGAGACCTCTTTTTCGCGCGAAATGAGTCCGGCGCGTTCGAGGATGTTGAGGTTGTAATTGACCACCGAGGTGGACGAAATCCCCACCGACGAACCGATTTCGCGAATCGTGGGCGGACGTCCTTTATCGCTCGAAAAACGCTGGATAAACGAATAAATCTGTTGTTGCCGTTCCGATAGCGCCATGTGCTTTGCCTCCCGAAATTTGGACAAATCCCGTAGTACACGCGTTCGAGTGGTATTTTAACCGAACACGCGTTCGATGTCAAGCTTTTTTGGAACAAATTTTCGGATTTGCCCGTTACGCCTTTAATCGGGCGTTGGCGGGGTCGTACAACGGCGCGCGCGTCACCGTCGCGGGAAATTTTTCGCCGAACAATTGAATTTCCAATTTTGTTCCGGGCGCGCTCAATTCGTTCGGCAGATACGCCAGCGCGATTGTTTTCTCGACACAATGCCCGTACTCGCCCGAACAAACATAACTCACCGCGTTCGCGCCGTGATAAAGCGGCGCCCAACCGTGCGGAATCAATTCGGTATTTTCGACGCCGAGACATTGCAAAGTGCGCGCGACGCCGCGCTCTTTTTGCTTCAACAGCGCGGCGCGGCCCATAAATTCATTGCGCTTGTCTAATTTTACAAATTGTCCCAGCCCCGCTTCCAACGGCGTCGTCAGCGCGTTCATGTCCAAGCCCCAAAAACGATAACCCTTTTCCATTCGCAGCGAATCCAACGCGCGATAACCAAAATTGACAATGCCAAATTCGCGCCCCGCGTCTTGCAGCAAGTTGTACACATAACGCTGATATTCGGGCGGCATGTACAACTCCCAACCCAATTCGCCGACATACGAAACGCGCAGCGCGCGCACGGGCGCGGCGCCGATGAAAATTTCTTGCGCGGTCATGTACGGAAACGCGTCGTTGGCAAGGTCCGCGTCCGTCACGCGCGCCAAAACATCGCGCGCGCGAGGTCCCATCAAACTCAACACCGCGTATTCTGCGGTGATGTTGCGTAACGTGACGCCATCTTGCGGCAAGTGCATTTCGAGCCAACTCCAATCGTGCGTCGTCGTCCACGCGGCGGCGATCACCCAAAAGATATTTTCGGCGACGCGCGTGACCGTCACGTCGCACTCGATGCCGCCGCGTTCGTTCAACGTTTGCGTCACGACGATTTTTCCAAGCGGCACATCCATTTCATTCGCGCACAAATGATTGAGCCATTCCAACGCGCCACTGCCGCTCACCTCGAATTTTCCAAAACTCGTCTGGTCCAAAATTCCCACGCGCGCGCGCACCGCGCGACATTCCGCGCCGACCTGCGCGAACCACTGCGGACGCGCAAACGTGGAATCATCGCGCGACGGGGAACGCAACGGCGTACGTTCCGTACTGGGATTGGGCGCGAACCATGCGGGGCGTTCCCAGCCGTGCCGCGCCATAAAGACCGCGCCTTGTGAGGCGAGAAGGTCATGGATCGGACTCGTCTTGAGGGGACGTCCCGCGTCGCGCTCGTGGTACGGATAATGCACCGCGTAATCCATCGCGTACGCTTCCACCGCTTTGGCGACGAGATACGTTTTGCGCGACGCGTATGCGCCAAAGCGCCGCGCGTCATATTCCCACAAATCAATTTCGGGCGCGCCGTTCACAATCCATTCCGCGCACGCGCGCCCCACGCCGCCGCCGTTCGCGATGCCGAACAAACTGAATCCCGCGATGACGAAAAAATTACGCGCGCCCGCGACAGGTCCCACCAACGGCGCGCCGTCGGGCGTGTACGCGTCGGGCCCGTTCACAATTTTTTTGATGCCGACGCGCTCCAAAATGGGAAAGCGTTCCGCCGCGCGCAATAAATCGGGTTCGAGATGTTCGACGCGGTTTGGCAAAAGTTCCTGTCCAAAATCGCGCGGGATGCCGTTCACCGCCCAAGGAATCGGATTGCTTTCAAAAAAGCCAAAGAGCAAACCATCGCCCTCTTGACGCATGTAGAAAACGCGTTCGGGATCGCGCGTCACGGGAATTTCGCGCGGCAGCGTTTTCAATTCTTCCAACGTTTCAGTGACGACGTATTGATGTTCCATCGGCACGAGCGGCAATTCGACGCCGACGAGCCGCCCGATTTCGCGCGCCCAATTTCCGCCCGCGTTCACAATAATTTCCGCGCGGATATTTCCCTTGTTCGTCGCAATCTCCCATTCGCCCGACGCGGCGCGCGCGATTTTTTCGACGCGCGTGCCGCGATAAATTTCCGCGCCGCGTTGGCGCGCGCCTTTTGCCAGCGCGAACGTCACCGACGCGGGGTCCAGATAACCGTCGCCGTGCAAATGCGCGACGGCGAGAACGCCATCGGGTTTAATCAAGGGATTGAGTTCGCGCGCCGCGTCAACGCTGATGATTTCATTACGCACGCCCGCGAGCGCCGCCATGTCTTGAATCTGTGCGTACCATTTCAACAAATCGCGCGTCGTCGCCAAACGCAAACTGCCGACGGGATGATAGCCAACGTTTTGTCCCGTTTCCGCTTCCAGCGACGCGTACAATTCATTCGAATATTTCAACAGACGCAAGATATTGAGCGACGCGGTGAACATGGGCGTATTGCCGACCGAGTGCCACGTCGAGCCGCTCGTCAATTCATGGCGTTCGAGCAGCGCGATTTCGCGCCAGCCCAATTTTGCCAAGTGATACAGCACACTGCATCCCGCAATCCCGCCGCCAATGACGACGACGCGCGCATGTGATTTCATTGTTCATTCCTCACAGACCACTCGAACGCTGCGCCAAAATCCGAAAGTTTTGACCGTGCGCGCAAAAGGCAACGCGCGCACAACGTTTGGACGGGCGGCAGCGCGCCGTTGAGCTGGCGGCATAACTCGCTCGCAGAATTTCTCTTGCCGCAATTTTTTTATTTGCGCGCGCCGCGCTTGGGCTGCGGCGCAGCCGGCGCGAGGGCGCGCGCCTTGGCGGTCACAAAATCAAACAACAACCGCGCGCACATCACCGTCGTCTGTTTCGACGCGCTGTCATAGAGGGGATTCAATTCGGCAAGGTCCAACGCGTCCACATAGGGCGCGAGATAGCGCACGTAATCGCACAATTGCTGCACCGTCAAACCGCCGGGTTCGGGCCAACCGACGCCGGGCGCTTCGCCGGGATTCAACGCGTCAATGTCAACGGTGAGATAAATTTTTTCGGTCCCCGCGCGCGCCCACGCCAGCGATTGTTTCGCCGCCGCCAGCGCGCCCATCTCTTCAAACGCGGGCGCGAGGATGCGGCGCACGCCATATTTTACGCCAACGCCCCACTGCTGCGTCGTCGCATAGCCGCGCAAACCGACCTGCACCATGTTTTTCCCGCGCAAGCGTCCGAGTTCAAGCGAGCGCGCCATGCCGCTGCTGCCCGAAATGGAACCTTGCTTTTCGGAAAAATCCAACATGTCGCAATGCGCGTCGAGTTGAATCAAGCCGAGATTGCCGCGCGTCGTTTCGTGCAGCGCGCGGAACGCGGGAAACGTCACGCCGTGATCGCCGCCGATGACGAGCGGAATGAATCCCGAATCAATCACTTCGCGCACGGCGTTGGTCACTTGGGTAATGGCTTTGGCGTGATCGTAAAACGAAAGCGCCACATCGCCGAAATCCGCGACTTCGACGGCGGACAAATCCACAATGACGCCGCGGTCCATGTCCGCGACGTGGGCGTCCACCACGCGTTTCGCCAACAGCAATTTGAATTGCTCGCGCAGCGCGGCGGGCGCAAAACGCGCGCCGGGGTTTGCTATCGAAGTGGACGCGTCGTACGGCACGCCGAGATAACCAAATTTTAATTGGGGTTCCGTTTGCGGAACCAGCAGCAGATTACTCATCACGCCTCCATTGTGTTTTTTGGGAATTTGGATTACATTTTATGCCATCGTAACAGTTTGCGGTTATTTATCGGAAACCGGATTCGTTCACGGAGGTTCGCATGACACGCGCGCAAAAAATTATTATCGGCGTAATGGTGTGTTTGGTCATAGCGGTTTCTATCGCGGTCATGCTGGCATTCTTTAATATGCTGCGGCAAAACCGCGCGGCGCAAGTCGCGGACATGCCTTCCCCCACCGCTTTTCCCACCGTCGTCTATCCCGCCACATATACGCCCACGCCCGATAATAAAACCGTAACGCCCGTTTTGGAAAATCCCTCCGGCTCTACCGCCAACGTCAACGCCGCAACGCCGCGTCCGCGCGCGACGATTGATCCGCACAATCCGGTGGCAGTCGCGCTGGACGCGGGCATGAAAAAATCTCAAACCGCCAAACAGAGCCGTTTCAATATGAATTTTACAATGGAAGGCGATTTGGGTTCCGACATTCCGCCGGGCTGGGCGCAAGACGGCAAAGTCGCGTTGATCGCGGTGAGCGGCGCGACCAAAGGCGCCGATTCACATCTTGCCATACACGGCGTGTTAGCGGGTATGTTGGGCGCCGACCCGACCAAAGGCGTCGAGTTCATGGGCGTCGGCGGCAAAACCTATCTGCGTGGGCCCCTAGCTTTCTTGGGCATTACCGATGATAAATGGTACGTCGCAACCGGCGCGAGCCAGCTGAGTCTCAATAACGCTTCTCCCGAACAACTCATGGCGGGCTTGGACAACAATCCAGATTGGACGGGCATTCGCGCGGCTGGCGTCGAGACGTTGGACGGCATGAATTGTAAGGTCTATATCGCCGACAAAGCCGCGACGCTCGACGGGATGAAAACGTTTGGCGACGCGACCAAACGTTTTCCGTCCGACTTGAGCGCGGACGCCGTTGAATTTGCCGAAACAAAATTTTGGGTCTGCGACGACGGCTATTTTCACCAAATGACGTTGAACGTCCGCGCCAAAAATAAAAACAAACCTGCGGAAACTGTCGGCATGGCGATAACCGTTCATATCTATGACTATGCGGGCAATTTTGAAATCACGCCGCCGGAAAACGCCACGCCGCTAGACTTGAGCAAGTTCGGCGAAACGCTGCCGGCGTTTGTGCCGCAATAGCTCGCTGTGGCGCTTGGATTATTCTCTCAGCGGGTCGCCGCAAACGCCGCAGGTTCGAGCGCAAACGCCAGGACTTGGGACGCGCTCAACGTTTGCCCGCGCGCCCATGCCCGGTCAAATTCGCCATTCAAAAGGGCGGCGCGAACGCGCGCAAGATTCCGCTCATAATCCAGCTGGTCGAGCGGCATGAAATTTAAACCGATGGCTTGGCGCAGCGCTTCCGTCGCGCCAAAAAGACACGCCGCGCGCGACGGGTCGTCTTCCGCCGCCGCGAGCGCGAGTCCCAGCAAAGTGTGCGCCAAGCCCGATTTTTCGCCCATCTCGTCAAAGAGCGGCGCGCTCGCGCGATACGCGAACGCAGCCGCACGAATCTCGCCGCGCGCGCGCAACACATCGCCCTGCGCTTCGAGCGCATGCGCCACGCCCCAACGGTCGTCCAACTCCTGAAACAACGCGAGACATTCCGCTTGCGCCAACGCCGCAGCCGCCGGGTCATGCTGCTCGAGCAAACAGCCGGTCAGATTCAAAAGCACGAACGCCACTCCGCGCCGGTCGCCGAGCGCGCGATTGAGCGCGAGACATTCCTCCAACGTTCCGCGCGCCGATTCAAAATCGCCCTGCGTGCGCGCGACCTGCGCCACATTGTGCAGCGAATTGGCAATGCTCCACGCGTCGCCGAGCGTCCGCCGCAGCGCAAGCCCCTGCGCGTATACCTGCCGCGCCGCGTCATAATCGCCGAGCATAAAATAAACGTTGCCGAGACCGTTCAGCGCAGAGGCATGATGAGCATGTTCCGCCAATTGTTCGGCAAGCGCGGCGCTTTGCGCGTGCAACGCGCGCGCAGACGCATAGTCGCCCTGAAAATAGCAGAGATGCCCTTGCGCGTAGAGCGCTTTGGCGCGCGCGGGCGAAGGGCGCCGCGGCTCGAGCTCCAAAACCTGTTTGAGCCAAGCGCATCCTTCGCCCGCCATGCCGCGCATCCACCAAAAACGCCACAAGGCGCCCGCGAGCCGCAAGCCCGGCTCGGCGTCATGCGAATTTGTCAGCGCCCACGTCAACGCTGCCCGCAAATTCATATTCTCCAGCGCCAAGCGGTCGAGTTGCTGCCCGACCTGCGGACTTTTTAATTTCGGCGCGCTCGTCTCGGCAAATTCGAGAAAAAACGCGAGATGGCGCGTCCGCAGCAAATCCATCTCGGCGCTTGACAATTTTTGCCACGCATACTGCCGCACCGGTTCCAACATGCGATAGCGCGCCGCGTTCTGGTCGCGTCGGCACACCACAAGCGAATGGTCCACCAAACGGTTCAACCGGTCCGCCAACGCTTGAGCAGATTCGCTTGGCGCGTCCGCGCGCTCGGACAGCGACTCGAAAGCGCACACCTGTTCCGCCGCTTCGCGCGTCCAACCGCCGGCAAAGACCGCAAGCCGCCGAAACAAGACCTGTTCCGCGCGGGGCAGTAATTGATAGCTCCAATCCAGAACTGCGCTCAAGCTGCGATGGCGCGCCTCGAAATCGCGCATGGTGGTCGTTAGCGTCGCGCTGTTCTGGGCAACCTGCCTGGCAATTTCATCCAACTTTAAGGTCTTGGTCCGCGCCGCCGCCAGTTCGACGGCTAATGGCAATCCTTCCACCGCCGCGCAAATGCGCGCAATATCTTGGCGGGCTTCCGCCGTCAAACGAAAATGCTCGTCCGTATGGCGGACGCGTTCGACAAACAATTGCGCCGCGCTGTACGAATAAAGCTCTGCGTCGTCTTTCGGCAGAGCCGTTGGATGGGTCAGACCTTCGACGCGCATCAACCATTCCGGTTGTACGTCGAGCGGTTCGAGCGAAGTGACAAGAATTTTTACTTGCGGCGCCGCGCGCAAGAGATCGACGACGAGTTCCGTTCCGTCCAGCAAGTGTTCAAAATTATCGAGCAGCAAGAGCGTCCGCTTGTCACGCAAGGAGGCGAGCAGCTGGGTCTTGAGTTCAATTTGACCCGTCAACCGCAATTCGAGCGCGCTCGCTATTGTGGGGACAATCATCTCGACCCGCCCCACGCCAAGCGGCGCGAGGGCGACAAAGCACACGCCATCGCGAAAAGAGCCGAGTAATTCTCGCGCGGCTTGGAGCGCGAGCCGCGTTTTGCCAATCCCGCCCGTGCCCACGAGCGTAAGCAGGCGACACTCGGGATTGTTGAGCCGCGTTGTAATGCGCGCCAATTCCGTTTCGCGTCCGATGAATGCCGTGAGCGGCGTCGGCAGATTATGGCGCGGCGCGCTTGGCGCGGGCGGCGAAAATTCTTGCGCGCGAATCCGACGATAGAGCTCTGTCGTCTCGGAATCCGGTTCGACGCCCAATTCTTCCGCCAACACGCGGCGCGCCGTCTCGTACTGCTGTAATGCCGCGCTGCGCTGCCCCGTTTGCGCCAGCAAGCGCATTATTTCGCGGTGCGCCTCTTCGCGCCACGGTTCAAGGTCGAGCAGCCGCGCGGCAACGGACAATGCTTTGGCTGGCGCATCGCGCCGCGCGTAATGCTCGATCAAATTTTCCAGCGTCGAGACAATGCGCTGACGCCAACGCGCGCGCTGTCCCGTCAGCCACATTTCAAATTCGGGACAATCGTCAAGAAACGCTTCCGCCAGAAACTCGCCGCGATACAGCGCGGCGGCGGCTTGCAGCGCCTCTGCGGTACCCTGCGCCGCAAAGCTTTCAAATTCGCCACAATCGGAAACGAACGCGTCCGCGTCGAGCGTCAGCGTATCGCGGTCGGCGTAAAAAGCGTTGGGAAACAGCGCGGTGAGATTATTCAGCGCACGCGAGAGGTTAGCGCGTCCTTGCGCTTCGGATTTGTCGCGCCAAAAGAGGTCGGCAAGATGGGTTCGCGAAAGCCGCTGGGCGCGCACGGCAAGATAGCAAAGCAGCAAGAGAGCTTTGCGCGAATGAAAACCGCGAACGATTTGACCCCGAAACGTAATTTGTGGGCTGCCAAGCAAGCCAAGACGGATTTGCGGTTCCATGGACTCGCACCTCGCGCGTCTGCAAGTCAGAGTTTAGTAAGAGTTTGGGGAGAGTTGGCGGGTAGTATAGCACAAAAGGACGAATCAAATGAACCTCGACTCTTTCGGGCATTGGCTCAAACAACAGCGCCGTGCGTGCGCCTTGACGCAGACGGAACTGGCGCAGCGCGTCTATTGCGCCGAAATCACAATCCGCAAAATCGAAGCCAATCAACTGCGTCCGTCCAAACAATTGACGCGCTCGCTGCTGGAAAAATTGGACGCGCCGCGCGACAAGCAGGACGCGTTGATGCAATTGGCGCGGCGCAATCATCACGAGGCCCATTGACACGATGGGAATAAAGTATTAGGGCTTGGATCGCTTTTTGTATCGCCAAAACCAGTTACCTATGTACGCATTTTTGATTTAATAGACGCATCGTTTTGATCACCGGCTTGTCCTCCCTCCAATGGGGCAAGTCAATTACAGTAAAGGAGTCTCATGTCGAAATCAACCATGCTTCGCCTCGCCTCGCTGTCCGTCTTGTTTTTTGCCTTGCTGCTCGTTTTGGGAAACAGCGCCGTAACGCACGCGGCAAAACCGCTTCCCTTTAAAAGATTGGCGCTGCGAACGGTTGCCGCGCGCACGAATATTCCGGTCAAACAATTGCAAGTTGTCACGCGCGCGCGCGGTAATTATCCTTTGCAAGACATTCGCACGCGCGATTTCAAAATCATGGATAAAATTTCGGGCGATATTTTTGGCGTCAGTTTGAATGAGGAACGTCAAGAAGCGGACCCGGCGGCGCTGCTCGCGGCAGAAGAAGCGCTGCGCGCCGCCACATATGGCAACCTTGAACCCGATTTGTATGAACAACTCAAGGCCGCATCCCCCGATGCCACGATACCGGTAATTCTTTGGCTCAAGATGCAGCCCTACGAAGGGACTGCGCGCCCCGAAGCCGGTTCGGATATCGCAGACGTCGGCGCAGAGAAAATGGATGAGTTCCAAGCTGCCACGGATGCGAGTCTCGCGCGCGCCGTCGAAAGCGCGGTCGCGCCGATCGAAGAGCGCATGCGTTCGTTGGGCGTTGAGGTCGCTACGGATAAATATACTCCCGTTCTTTATGGAAAGGTGTCCCCTGCCGCAATCTCTGAAATGAAAAATTGGCAAGAGATTGAACAGATTTACTTGGATCGTAAGGCGGAACCGGCGCTGGACATTGCGCGCAAAACTATTGGCGCCGATGTCGCAAATTTTCGCGGATATACGGGGTCAGGCGTGCTAATCGCCCAAATCGAAGTGGGTGGACGCGTCGTCACGAACAATCCCAATCTTTCGGGGCTTACACATGATACAACGTATGTATGCAGTGCAGTGAGCCCTCATTCCACCGGCGTTGCCGGAATTATGCGCAGTACTCATAGTAGCGTGCGCGGTATCGCGCCTGCTGCCACTTTGCGCGTAGGCGGTTCTTGCGACGGCGTTAGCAGCGAGCTGCAAAACCGTTCGACTGCGGCAGCCGATTGGGGCGCGCGAGCCATAAATCTCAGTTGGGGCGCAAATACCAATCGCGTTCCCGGCGCCAATGACCGTTTTTATGACAACATGGTTATCAATCGGTATCGTTCCATCGTCGTTGCTGCCGGGAACAGAGCGGGACGCTGCGCGGGTGATGGCAATATTCTCAGTCCGGCGCTGGCATACAACATCGTCACAGTTGGAAATTTTGACGATGGAAACACGAAGTCGTGGCCCGGCGACAGCATGAATGAGTGTTCCAGCTGGCGCGATCCTAGTTCCACTAATAGTGACCGTGAAGAGCCCGATGTATCTGCTCCCGGAACAAACATCAACAGCACAACTACAGCGTCTCCCTGGACTGGCGACATCGGAAGCGGCACAAGCTATGCCGCGCCGATGGTTACCGGAATGATAGCGCTGCTCATACAACGCAATAGCACATTGGGCAGTTGGCCCGAAGCCGTCAGGGCCATTCTGATGACGAGCGCAGTCCATAATATCGAAGGCGCTACACGCCTCAGCGAATATGATGGCGCAGGCGGCGTCCATGCGGTTATGGCTGACGACATCGCGCGCGGATATCTCGGGGGTTGGACGGGAATGAATTACAACTGTACGACGGCGTCGCCGTACACTGTTAAATCTGTCTATCTGACCGCCGGAAAGCGGACTCGCATAGCAATTGCCTGGGACAATGATCCGGCTTTTAGCAGCTATGCTTCGCAGCCGGGCGCGGACCTCGACTTGCAAATCGTCAATCCCAGTGGTTCTGCCGTGACGGGCTCGTACAGTTATGACAATACATACGAAATTGTCCAGTTCACGCCGATCACGACAGGCACATACCGGATTCGCGTAACTCGCCCGCGCTGTGATTACAGCCCCAAGTATCTCGGTGTGGCATGGAAGCAGGGTTAACTTTGGCGTCGGTTCTTTCGGGCTTGGGGTGGAACGCGGTTCCGCCCCTAATCCCATAACGCTGCGAGAAGGGACGTGTGAGAGATGATGTGTGGGTCTCAGAATTCCAAAGTTTCGGAAACTTGGGAATTCTTGGGAGATGATGTGTGCGCTTCAGAATTCCAAAGTTTGCCAAACTTGAATTCTTGGAATGAGAACCCACAAATCAAGCTGGAATCCGCTCTAGTGTAGCATTAACCAAACTCTTGTGAATCCAACGCGCAAAAATCATTTAGTAATCGCCTTCCCACGTCGAATTATGCAAAACAAGTTGGTTAATGATGCACTACGAATTCACAAGCCAAGTATTTACAACGAAGGAAGCTATTATGCCAACGACATTTCAAACTACATCGTTTATTTTCCGCGCATGCCAACGCGCGGCGCTCGGGCTAGCTTTACTGATTGCGCTGCTGCTTGCGCTCGGTACAGCATCTTTGGCAGGCGCCGCCTCAGAATCCGTGACCATTGTTAACCAGACGAGCCAGAAAATTTATGTCGCCTATGCTCGACTTGGGCGTGATCCTGCAATCCAATATGCACCCGGAGATTATCATTTTGGGATAGCGCCAAGGGATTATTTGATTTTTAACGGCTGGTATCCCATCGAACCGGGAAAATCTCAGGACTTTACCGGCAAAATTTTTTATGTGATGCAAGGCGACGGGAGTCGTTTTGCCTGGCCCAACAGGACGGAACTGGAGGGACCAATTGAAAAGTTATTTAGAGATGTCAAGATTCATAGTGGCTCCTATGGAAACTTCGAGGAATCAACCTACAGTTTTGAGCTGCGAAATTTTCTCCGCAGCAATCCGGCGTATACAACAGCTAGTTATCAAAATCTTGATCCGGGCGTGTGGACTGTTACACCCGCCAACCTCTCGAATTCAAGTAACGCGTCGCCCGCCAATTCGTCAAGCAATGCTCCCACACAGCCCGCTTCGAGCTTCAAGATCATATTTATCAACAAATGCTCGACGACGATAAAGACTGCCATTCGCTACTCGGATTTGAATGACCAATGGACGACTAATGGTTGGGTGGAATTGGCTCCCGGAGCAACAGCCACCGTCGCAAACACAAAAAATACCCTCTATTATTCCTACGCCGAGATACAAGGCGCCAACTTCAGTTGGGGCGGAACGGATAGAAATTACACTGTTGCCGGAAGCGCCCAGACGTACGGCTTTAAGCAGCATATCATAGATATGAGCGCGTTCGGAACTTGGACGTGGACTTATTGTAATGACAATGTGACTCCCTCGTCGAATTCGTCGCAAACGGTTCTCACGCGGACAAATGTATTGTCTGCGGTGGAACGCATTGACGAAAAGTCGATAGCGGAACTACTCGCGGCATCCGGCGATTATGTGTATTGGAAGGATCGCGGCACACCGTTCCTGCTTCGCGGACAGGTAATTAATGGACGCTTGACGGCGGCGCAGACCATTGATGACAATTCGATAGCGGAAGCCATCGCGGCATCCGGTGATTATGTGTACTGGAAGGATCGCGGCACATCGTTCCTGCTTCGTGGTAAGGTGATTGATGGGCGCTTGAAGGGGCAAATAATAGATGACAAGTCAACTGCGGAAGCCATCGCGGCATCCGGCGATTATGTGTATTGGAAGGATCGCGGCACATCGTTCCTGCTTCGTGGCAAGGTGATTGATGGGCGCTTGAAGGGGCAAATAATAGATGACAAGTCGACTGCGAAATTATTGGCGGCATCCGGCGATTATGTGTTCTGGAAAGATCCCGACAAGAACATTCTGTTTCGCGGCAAGGTGATTGACGGTCATCTGTCGGCGGTGGAAAAAATCGATGAAAACTCGGTTGCGGAAGCGCTCGCGGCGTCAGGGGATTATGTGTTCTGGAAAGATCCCGACAAAAACATTCTGTTTCGCGGCCAAGTGGTTACCAAGAATGTGACATCGTCTTTGCCATCTACATCAACATCCTCTGCGGGGGACAATCCGCCAAACACAAATACCAATGCGCCATCGCCATCCACAAATACCAATGTGCCATCGCCAAATACAAATACCTCATCTCCAGACACAAATAACGTTCCTCCCCCCAATCCACCAAGCAACGCTCCGGCACAGTCGCCTACGGGGAATAATCCTCCTCCGGCAATTTCAGGTGATTGTCCTTTCGACGTCTGCGTCACCGACATTGTAGTTTCACCGGATGCGCCCAAGCGTCGTCAAAATGTCACATTCACCGCGACGTTCGTCAACAAAGCGCCTGAACCGCGTTACTATGAATGGTTGATTCTGGTGTTTGACCCAAACAAAGGAGGTCCGAACAAGGGATTTGGAGAATCGCCACATTACTCGATTACCGTGCCGCCAGGCGTCATCAGCGCTGCGACGATTACATTTCCAGTGGTGACCGGCCCAGGTCCTTGTATAAATTTGTATGTTCAGGCAGGAACCTATAAAAGCGCGACCGAAAAAGCGGCTTTTCCGGGCAGCGATGGAGCGCCGCTGTCAAAATATTTGGACGTATGTCCGTAACCAAGCCATTAAAAAACGCGCACAATTTTCTGTGCGCGTTTTTTTTCGGATTTCTTTATCAGTCACGCCGCTTTACGCAGTTTTTCTTTCAATAGGCGATTCGCCAATCCCCCAAGAACCAGACCCCAAGCGTTTTTCAACGCGGTTGCCTATCGAGTCGCGCAACATGCCGAAAACGTTTGGGGTCTTGCGCGCGTCATTTGACACGTTGTCGCGCCGCGTTATACTTTAGACGCAATCATGAAACAAAATGCCGAACGCATAAAAAAACAATTCATGGAACGACGCGGACGCATTCAGGACCTCGACCGCGCGTTTGATTTGGAATTTTGGCAGGCGCAATCTCCGCAAGCGCGTTTTGAGGCAGCGTGGGAACTGGTGGTTCACGCAAACCGCGTAAAAGGCAACGATGTTCGTCAACTCCGATTACACCGATCTGTTGAGACTTTTCAACGCCAGCGGCGTCCGGTATCTCGTCATCGGCGGATACGCCGTCGTGCAGTACACTGAACCCCGCTTTACCAAAGACCTCGACTTGTGGGTGAGTACTGATCCTAAAAATGCCAAGTCCGTCTTTGCTGCCTTGCGCGAATTTGGCGCGCCGCTTGCAGACATGACTGAAAATGATTTTGCAAAAGAGGGTTACTTTTACCAGATGGGCGTGCCTCCCGTGCGCGTGGACATCCTTATGGGGATTCCCGGCGTCGCATTTGAACAAGCATGGCAAAATCGTGTTCAAATTGATTTCAATGGGTTGCCCGTCACATTCATTTCAAGAGCCGATTTGATTTCAGCAAAACTGGCGGCAGGGCGCGCGCAAGATTTAAAAGATGCCAAATCTCTCTCGCAACCGTCAAAGCGGAATCGTAATTCCGAAATACCCGCCAAAAGGCGAAAAAGCGGTAGAGAAAAAAAATGAGCCGCCGCGCGCGCCACATAAACCGAGTCGGAGCAAAATTGCTCCGACTCGGTTCATTTCTTGCCATATCACGCCGCTTTACGCAGTTTTTCTTTCAATAGGCGATTCGCCAATCCTCCAAGAACCAGACCCCAAGCGTTTTTCAATGCGATCGCCTATCGAGTCGCGCAACATGGCGAAAACGTTTGGGGTCTTGCGCGCGTCGTTTGACGCGTTGGCGCGCCGCGTTATATTTACGCGGTCCCTTTTGAGAGCTCTATTTAGCCGAGCCGCCCAAATTCCTTTTGCAGCGTTTGTAAATTCAATTGAATCATCGTCGGTCTGCCGTGCGGACAGGTGCGCGGCAAGACGCATTTTTCCAAATCGCGCATCAGCGCGCGCATTTCTTCGAGCGTCATCGTTTGTCCGCCTTTGATCGCCGCGCCTTTGCAGACGCTCATGATCAAACGCGCTTCCGCTTCCGCCTGAATCGGATTGCCCCCTTCGTCCGTCAAATCCAAAATTTCAACGAGCGCCGCGCGCGGTTCGCGCTTTTGCAGCAGCGTCGGCACGGCGCGCAATAAAATCGTATTGCCGCCGAACGGTTCGAGACGAAATCCCGCGCGTTCCAAATTTTCGCGTTCGCTTTCGTACGTCGCAAACTGCGCGGGCGGCAATTCCAACGGCAGCGGTTCCAACAAATCTTGCGCGGCAAAATTTTGCTCGCGCTCGCGCATCCATTTTTCATACAACACGCGTTCGTGCGCGGCATGTTGGTCCACCAGATACAAACCGTCGGGACCCTCGCAAATAATGTACGTGGAAAAAATTTGTCCCAGCACGCGGAGCATGGGAAGAGCGGAGGGATGAGGGGCGAGGGCTGAGGAATGAGGGTTGAGGGCAGAGTCGGCGGAAAACGTTTGTTGTCCGCCGACGGGCGGAATGAGATTGAGCGCGGCTGACGTTTTGCTTTCGTCATTCGTCATTCCGCGTTCGCCGCCAAACGACAGCGCGCTCCCGATACTTGGCACGGGAAAATTTTCATTCAACACGCGGCGCACGGCGCGTTGAACGGCGCGAAACACCTCGTTCGGTTCGCGGAAACGCACTTGCATTTTCGTCGGATGCACATTCACGTCCACCGCGTCGGGCGGCAATTGCACGTTCAACGCAAACAACGGAAAGCGCCCGACCATCAGCAAGGTGTGATACGCTTCGGTCACCGCGTGCGCGATGGCGCGGTCGTCCACCCAGCGCCCATTCACAAACAGATATTGCAGCCGCCGATTGCCGCGATGAATGGAAGGCGGAGCGATATAACCGTACACCCCAATCGCCGCCTGTTCATCCGCGTCCGCCGCGTTGGCAACGCGCTGCACCTCCAACATGGCGCGCGCCGTTTCGCCGCCGTACACTTTGAACAGCACATCGCTCAAAGCGCCGCTGCCCGCGGTTTGAAAAACCAGTTTGCCGTCGGCGACGAGCGAAAAACGCACGCGCGGATACGCCAGCGCGTAGGCGTGAACCATTTCCGCAATGTGCGCGTTTTCCGCGCCCGGCGCTTTCAAGAATTTCAGACGCGCCGGAACGTTGTGAAACAAATCCTCGACCGTAATCACGCTGCCGCGCGGCGCGCCGTGCGCTTGATACAAACGCGTTTGCGCGTTCTCGACTTTGAAAATTGTGCCGTGCGCGTCCGCGCGCGCGCGCGTAATCAACGTGACGCGCGCGACCGACGCGATGCTGGGCAGCGCCTCGCCGCGGAAACCGAGCGTCTGAATCGCAAATAAATCGTCGGCGGTTTCCAATTTGCTCGTGCCGTGCCGCGCGAACGCGGTGGGCACGTCGGCGGACAAAATCCCGCTGCCGTCGTCGGCGACGCGAATGAGCCGCTGTCCGCCGCCGCGCACTTCGAGGCGAATATCGCGCGCGCCCGCGTCGAGCGCGTTTTCAATCAGCTCTTTGACGACGGACGCGGGACGTTCGATCACTTCGCCCGCCGCGATTTTTGACGCGAGGTCGTCGGAAAGAATGTGGATGGACATGGGTTGGACGCGTAAAATTGTAACACAGATTGAAATTTCAAAATCGGAATTTTCCAAGTCCCATCCATTTTTTGGAATTTGCGAACGCGTCGCGTACAATACGTTTCTCATGTTTCAACGTCCGCCCACCTTTGCCGAAATTTGGCAAGCCCAATCGCGGCTGCGTTCTTGGCTCACGCCGACGCCGCTGCGCCAAGCGTTCGCGCTGTCGGAACAGTGCGCCGCCGCGGTTTTTTTGAAATTGGAAAATTGGCAGCCGACGGGTTCGTTCAAAGTGCGCGGCGCGTTCAATTTGCTCGCGCAGCTCACGCCCGCCGAACGCGCGCGCGGCCTCGTCGCCGCGTCGGCGGGGAATCACGGCGCCGCCGTCGGTTACGCCGCGCGGCAATTGGGCATTTCCAACGTTCACATTTTTGTCCCGACCGCGACGCCGCGCGCGAAAATTACCAAGATGCAGCGTCTCGGCGTGAACGTGCATGAGGTCGGCGCGACCTACGACGACGCGCATCACGCCGCCGACGCGTACCAGCGCGCGCACGACGCCACATTCATTCACGCGTACGACGACGCGCGAACCGTCGCGGGCGCCGGCACGTGCGCATTGGAAATTTTGGAAACCGATTTCGCATTGGACGCCGTATTGATTCCCGTCGGCGGCGGCGGTTTGAGCGCGGGGATGGCGCTGGCGTTCAAAGCGCTCGCGCCGCGCATCCAAGTTATCGGAATTCAACCCGACGCGTCGCCGGCGCTGCGCGATTCTTTGCGCGACAATAGATGCTATGAAGAATACAACGCCGCGCCGACGATTTGCGAAGGGCTCGCGGGCGGCATCGGTAAAATTATTTTCGAGGTCGCGCAAAAAAAATGGCTGGACGACGTTTGGATTGTGTCGGAACGCGCGGCGCGCCAAGCCGTCGCGGAATTTGCGCGCCGCGAACAATTGATGGTCGAAGGTTCGGGCGCGGTCGGCTTGGCGGCGTTGTTGGAAAATTCCGCGTCCTTGCGCGGCAAACGCGTCGGGCTGGTCGTCAGCGGCGCCAATATAGACGCCGCGCGTTTGCGCGATCTGTTAACGGAAATGTGAGGCCATGACCAAATACATTTTGTTTGATTTGGACGAAACGCTGTATCCGCCGACGAGCGGCTTGATGCCCGCCGTCAGCGAACGGATGCGTTTGTATCTGGAACGAGAATACGCGATGCCGGCAGAGCGCGCGCACGAATTGCAAAAACGCTACTGGCGCGAGTACGGCACGACGCTGCGCGGTTTGATGCTCGAACATGAAATCAATCCGCGTCACTATTTGGAATTTGTGCATGACGTGGACGTGGCGCAATATCTCGAACCCAATCCCCGGCTGCGCGCGCAGCTGCAGCAAATTCCATTTGCCAAAATGATAATGACCAACGCGGACGTGCCGCACGCGCAGCGCGTCCTCGCGCGGCTGGGCATCGCCGACCAGTTTCAAGAAATTTTCGACATTGTATTTTTTGAATACGAATGTAAACCCGCGCGCGGCGCGTACGAACGCGTTTTGCGCGCGCTCGCCGCGCGCGGCGACGAATGTATTTTGGTCGAGGACACCGCGCGCAATCTGGACAATGCGCGCAGGTTGGGCATGCGTACGATCTTGCTGCTGCATCCGCCGAGCGAAAATTTAACAAACGACCCGTTTCCCGACCCCGCTTTGCAAACCAAACCCGCCGAATGTCCGTCCAGCGCCAATCTGTGCATTGACGATATTGCCCAAGTCAACGCTGCGATTGCGACAGTCGCCGCCGCGTTGGATTGAAAACCGCAATGACACGCTTGGCTGCGTTGGCGCGTTCGGAGCATTTCCGCGTTCTTGTGGGCTATACGCTCGTCGCGCTGCTGACAAGTTTTCCGCTCGTCGCGCAATTTCAGACGCACATTCCCGGCGTGGACGGCGACGTGTGGAGTTATCTCTGGGCGCTGGGTTGGGCGCGCGCGTCCATTTTTCTCGGCGCGAATCCGTTTCATACCGATTACGTTTTCTATCCGCTCGGCGGCGCGACGCAATTGCTATGGGCAACCGCGCTGCCAAGTTTCGCGTCCGTTCCTTTGCAGCTCGCGTTCGGACTCGTCCCCGCGTTCAACGTTATGTACCTCGCGGCAAGCGTTTTGACGGGCTATGGGATGTATTTGTTGGCGAAATATGAAATTCGAAATTCAAAATTCGAAATTCAAAATTCGAAATTCAAAATTCAAAATTCAAAATTCGAAATTCAAAATTCAAAATTCGAAATTCAAAATTCAAAATTCGAAATTCGAAATTCAGACGTTGTTAAGCGGAAAGCGGAAAGCGGAAAGCAAAACATCGCGCTCGCTTCGTTCATCGCGGGCTTGGCGTTCACGTTCAGCGCGCTGCGGTTGGGTTATGGGCTGGCGTTCACGAATTTATTTCACACTGAATTTATTCCGTTCTATGTTTTGTTTTTGTTAAAAATGACGCGGACGCGCGGCTGGAAAAACGCGGCGTTGGCGGGACTCTTGTTCGGTTTGAACGCGTACGTGGATTTTCAAAGCGCCGCGTTTTTGGTTTTGTTCACCGCGCTGTGGCTGGCGTATCAAGGCGTTCGCGTTTTATGCCGCGCGCCGCGCGTTTTGACATATTGGCGCGCGCGCGACGCGCGCAATCCCGTCGTGCGCGCGGGCGTTTTGAGCATCGTCGCGGCGCTTGTCGTTCTGCCCATGCTCGGCGTCGTCTTGGACGATTTTGCCGTCGAAGGCGGCAATTACATTCGCGTCTTTCCGCTCAAGTATTCGGCGGAACGTTCGTACGACGCGCTGTCGTATTTCGTGCCGAACGCGCGCAGTACGCTGTATCAAAACTTGCCCGCGCCGCGCGTCGAAAATGTGAACGCGTCCGCCGCGTCGCCCGACGAATCCGAAATGTCGCCCGACCGCCAAAACTTTTTGGGCGTCACGCTGCTGGCGCTGGCGGCGCTTGGCGTAATTCGCTTTGGACGCAAAACGTTATTTTGGATAGGCGTCGCGCTCGTTTTCGCGCTCTTGTCGCTGGGACCCGTTTTGCATTTCGCCGGCGTCGCAACCGACGCGCCACTGCCGTTCGCGCTCGTCAATCAGATTCCGATTCTCAACAATATCCGCATTCCGATGCGGTACGGCATGATGGTTTTTTTTAGCGCGTCCCTGCTCGCGGGCGCGGGCGCGTTGACGCTGCTGCAATGGCGGACGTGGACGGCGCTGCCAATCATCGGCTTGCTGCTCGCCGAGAGCTTGGTTCTGCCCTACCCGACGTTAGAGTTTCGCGTGCCGCGCATTTACGAACAAATCGCGCGAACGCCGGACGACGTAACGGTTTTGGAAATTCCGTCGTTTCAGTGGCGCAGCGCGGCGCAGAACGCGGCGTACCAAGCCATTCATCAAAAACGCATTTTGCGCGCCTACACCAATCGCATCGCGCCCGACCTCGCCGAGTATTTCAATTTGCGCCAAACGCCGCTGGTGGTTCGCAGTCTGCGAATTTTAGAGGGCGCGGAAGAGGGCGTTTTGACGGACGCGGAAATCGCCCAAGACCGCGCGGCATTGGACGATACGCTCGCGTTCTTCCGGCTGCGCTACGCGGTTGTGCATCGCCGCCAATTGCCAGCCGAACGCGTCGCGCAAATTGACGCGTATCTGCGCGCGGTGATGCGCGCGCGCGTATTGGACGACGACGGCGAGGTCATTGCATACGAATTCCCGCCAACCGCTTTTACCGCTCAAGCGCGCGCGTTGGATTTGGCGTCAAACGCAACTTTGATGTATCTTGGGCGCGGCTGGCAAATCGAGCCGTTAGCCGACGCGGACGGTTCGCAAGGCAGATACGCGCAAGCGGCGCGCGCGCAAATCTATGCGCCGCCGTCCGACGCCGCGCAATTGGATGTGGATGTGTACAGCGCGCAAAACGACGCGCCGCTGCAGGTCCAAGTGAACGCGGCGCCCGCGCAAAAACTGAATTTACGGCAAGGGTGGCACGCCTATACGCTGGCCGCGCCATTGTCGCAGCGCCTCAATCTATTACAACTCTGGAGCGACGCCGACGCGCGCGAACGTTTTGCCATCGGCGCGCTGGAATGGAAATAGCGCGGTCGCGCGTTGACGCAAGGAATGATTTATGCAAGCCATTGAAACCCATATTCGCGTGCGGTATGCCGAAACCGACAAAAGCGGCATTGTGTATAACGCGCATTATCTCACTTGGTTTGAAGTCGCGCGCGGCGAATTTTTTTGGCAGCGCGGCATGGATTACGGGCGCGATATTGAAGGGCGCGGCTATCATTGGCCCCTCACCGAAGCGCATTTGCGCTATCATGCGCCCGCGTTTTACGGCGATTGGTTGACCGTGCGCGCGTGGATCGGCGCCGTCAAGAGCCGCGCGCTCCAGATTGAATATGAAATTTTGCGCGACGGCAAAAAATTATGTTCGGGGTATACGACGCACATGAACGTTGACAATCAAGGCAATTCCGTCACGTTCCCCGAAGACATTCGCCGTTTGCTGCTGCCGGACGACTAGCTTTTTGTTGGCGTAAAAATCAAATCCTCTCATCCTACGATGCCACCGGAACGCGCGGGCGCGTTTCAATCAAGGGTGGCATTTTGTTATGCGGAAACATGAACGTCAAACGCCTTGCCTTTCTGGTCGCGCTGTTGGGCGCGGCATGTATCGGATTCACGCTGCTCATCGGTTCGCTGCGTCCGCTCGGCGACACGGCAAAATTTTCCGCGTCCGCGCCGACCGCGCGCGCGCAAATGCAACCGACCGCGCCGCCGCCGTTGACGCCCACGCCTTTGCCGACCGCGCAAATGGCGGTCACGCGCGTCGCCTTGATCGCGACGAAAATCGCGCAAGCGCCGGCTGAAACGCCAACGGGCGCGTCGCAAACCGTCAACGCGCCGCCGACGCTAGAACCCGCGCAAGCGACCGCCGCCGCCGAGGCGACGCAAACGTCCGCGCCCGCGCAAGCGACCTTTAACGCGATTTCCACGCGCGCCATTGCCACGCCCGTCGCGACGCGTCCCGGCAATCTCAACCGCGCCATTTCCAAGACGACTAATTTTTTGCTCATTGGCGCGGACACGCGCGCGGACGACCCGGATTGGAAACCCAATACGGACGTGATGATGGTACTGTTTTTGGATACGGCGAATCAACGCGCCGCCATTCTCAGTTTGCCGCGCGATTTGCTCGTCGCGATTCCGGGGCATCAAGCGTTTCGCCTCAACACGGCGTACAAGACCGGTTGGGAAAAACACGGCGTCGAGGGCGGCATCGCGATTTTGAAACAGGTCTTGCGCGACGAGTTTGAGATTCGCATTGACCACTGGGCGTTGATTGATTTCAACGGTTTGAATAAAATCGTGGATACGCTCGGCGGCATCCAAGTCCACGTGCCGTGCGCGCTGACGGATACGATTGACGAGCAAGCGTTCACGATTCCCGCGGGCGACGTGAACATGGATTATGTGACGACCAAGCGGTACGTGCAATCGCGCTATACGACGAGCGACACTTCGCGCAATTTTCGCCAACAGCGCGTCGTCTGGGCAATGATTAAAAAAGCGCTGAGCGTGAACGCGCCCGACCGCGTGCCGGCGTTGTATGACCAATTGAATCAGAGCGTCGCGACGGACATGACGGCGTTGGAAATGGTTTCGTTGGTGCCGGCGGCGTATCAACTCGATTTACAAAACCACCCGGAACGTTTGCGCGCCCAAACGCTGCAAGCGCCCATCGTATATCCGTGGGTTTCGTCCGGCGGCGCGTGGCTGTACCTGCCCGATTACGCTTTGCTTCAAAAAACGTTGGATGAAATTTTTGACGCGCCGCAAATCGCGGCGAGCGAACCCGCGCCCGCCGAATGTCCCGCACAATCCGCCGCGCCTGCGCCCGCCGACACGCCGACGCCGACGCCGACGCCCTGAAGGATCAAAAGCATGTCCGCCGAAAACGTCTTGGAAATCAAAAGCGAAACCGCGCCGTCCGCCGAAAAAACCGCGCGCCAAGAATTTGACACCGCCGCGTATTTATTCAATATCGTCGAAGCGCAAATTTCGCGCGCCGATACCAAAGCGGGTTTGGTCATTGCCGCCGACAGCGTTTTTGCCACCGCGCTGCTGCTGATCAGTCGCGGCGCGTTGCTCGCGCTGCTGGCGCCGACCGCCGCTTGGTACGAACGGCTCAACGCGCTGACGATTCTGATTATTTTCGGTTTGCTCTTGGTTTCCACGCTGACGGCGCTGCTTGCCACGCGTCCCGCGCTGCGCGCCAATCAGGCGGACGGCACGCTCTTTTTTTTCGGACGCATCGCGCGCATGGATGCAAATCAATTTGTCGCGAGTTTCAATTTGCAAGAAATGGACGAATTGCGCCGCGACGTCCTGACCGAAGTGCACAACATCTCCAAAATCGCCGCGCGCAAATTTCGCCTGATGCGCTACAGCATTGATTGTTTAATCGGCGCGGTGGGCTTGTGGGTGATCATTCAAATCCTGTACGGTTTGACCCGGCAATAAGCGTTTGGATAATTCCACCGCCAATGGTAGAATGGCGGTAATCGTCACCCTGTAACCCACTTTAACGGCGGCACGTAGACTCTTTACGAAATGAGGCGTTTGGAATGGTCCAAACCCAAGCAGAGAGAGAGGGTGAACTTATGGCAGATTCCACCGGTCATACCGCGACGACCAAAAAGAGCGACCCGAGCGTCTTGATTGAAATTTGGCGCTCGATGCAATTGGTTTGGCGTTTGATACTCGACCCGCGCGTATCCGCGCTGCCCAAACTGATCATGCCGCTGGTGGCAATCTATTTGCTTTCGCCGATTGACCTCATCCCGGAAGGATTTTTGCTATTCTTTGGCATGGTGGACGATTTGGCGGTGCTGTTCTTTGGCACAAAACTTTTCATCAATCTTTGTCCGCCCGACGTAGTGGCGGAACACCGGCGCGCGCTCGGCGGCGGTCCCGAATTTACCGGCGACGAGTACGTGGACGGTTCGTACCGCGTGGTGGACGAAGAGCACTAGGCCAAGTATCCCGCCGTACATTCTACGGCGCGCCGCAAAGCGGATACTTGGTCCGCGATATTTTTACAATGGCTGAAACCGCAATGCGAACGAACGCCGAGATCGCAGCCGAGCTGGGCATCTCGACGCAAACCTTAAAGAATTGGACGCGCGATTTTGCGCCGTTCCTCTCGCCCGCCGGACCGGTGGGCGAAACGGCGCGTCATTTTTCAGAGGACGATGTCTTTGCGCTAAAACGCATCAAGGATCATCTCGCCTCCGGCTTGACGTTTGAAGAGACCGCCGAGGAATTGCGCGCCGACGGTTATGGCGTCGAACACAACGGCAATGGCGCGCACGGCGCGCTGACCGTCCCCAACGCGCAGCAGGGTTTTGGCGTCCTCACCGACACGCTGCGCGTCATGATTGAAAATCAGCAAACCGTACAAAACAGTTTGCAGGTCAATCGCAATCTGCTCGGCGTCATCATCCAAGACAATTTCAATCTCAAAGAAGAAAACGCCAAGCTGCGCGAACGCATGCAAAAATTGGAACAAGAACTCGCGGAAATGAAAAAACGCGACCAAGATTATCGTTTGACGGTGGAGCAGCGCATGATGCGTCTGGAAAACATGATGCGCGCCGAAGCCGCCAAATCGCCGTGGCAAAAATTGTTCGGCGGATAACGCGCGCGCGGTCCGCCGTCGAAACCTGATTTTTGAATTGAACCGCAATTCAGAAATCAGGTTTTATTTTTATTTCATCAACCAGAGGTGCAACATGCAAATCCGTCTCGCCGTCGTCGGGCTGGGCAACGTGGGCAAACGCTTTCTCGAACTCGTGCAGCGCAAACACGACCTTTTGCAAAGCCGCTATGATCTCGACCTCGTCGTCACCGCCGCGGGCGATACCAGCGGCGGCGCGGATTATTTCAAAGCGCTGGACATTTCCACCATCCTCGAACTCAAAGCCAACGGCAAAGGCATGGCGGCGTATCCCACGCACGGCCGCGGCGAAAGAAATATGCTCGAACTGGTGCGCGGCGCGGAAGCGGACGTGTTGGTCGAAAATACGCTGACGAATCTCAAGGACGGCGAACCGGGGCTTGCGACCATGCGCGAAGCGCTGGCGCGCAAAATGCACGTCGTCACCGCGAACAAGGGCCCGTTAGTGACCGCGTATCAGGAATTGTTCGCGCTCGCCAAGCAAAACGGCGTAAAAATTTTGCACAGCGCGGCGGTGGCGGGCGGCTTGCCCGTCGTCAATTTGGGCCGCCGCGATTTGGGCGCGAGCGACATTACCAAATTTGAAGGCATCGTGAACGGCACGACGAATCACATTCTCCAAGCCATGACGGACGGCGAAGCGTTTGACGCCGCGCTCAAGCACATGCAAGAGTTGGGCATCGCCGAGGCGGACCCGACGCTGGACGTGGACGGCTGGGACGCGGCAAGCAAATTGGTCATTGTCGCCAACGCGTGTTTGCATCGTCCGACGAAACTAAGCGACGTGCGCGTCGAAGGCATTCGCGGCGTGACGCCCGAATACATTGCCCAAGCCAAAGCAAACGGCCAAGTGATTAAATTGGTCGCGCGCGCGGCGCGCGAATTGGGGACGTGGAAATTGACGGTGCGCCCGGAGGCGTTGGACGCGACGCATCCGCTGGTTCAGGTTCCCGGCGGCTATATGGGCGTGTTGTACGAAACCGACATCAACGGGCAAATTTTCGCGCGCATCAAAGAGGAAAACCCGTATCCCACCGCCGCCGCCGTGCTGCGCGACGTAATCAATTTGTACCAATAAATTTTTTTTATTTGTACGCCGTGACGCCAAACGCTTGCGGCGCGGCTTTGAAACGTTGAAAGCCCGCGTACTTGAGGCGTTCCGTCACTCCGCGCATTGTGTTGGCGCCGAGCTTGCTCACGGGGTCGCCGACGTAATGAAATAATTTGCCGTTGGTTCGCAGCGCGCGGCGCAGCTCTTGATAAAATTCGAGCGAATACAATTCGCCAGCGAGCGCCAGCGTGGGCGGATCGTGCAAAATCGCGTCGAACGTATTGGCGGGAAACGTCCGCACGAGTTCAAAACTGTCGCCGATGCGCTGTTCGATTTTGGGATTGTCAAACAACGCGCGCGACCACGGATTGGCGCGGCACATTTCTTGCGCCGCCGGATCGAGTTCGATGGTGACGACATGCCGCGCCGTTTTCGCCAACTCGATGGCGGTGTAACCGAGACCGGTGGCGGTGTCCAAAACGTTCCCCATCGCGGGCGCCAGCGTTTTGATTTTGGCGAGCGTGTCTTGGAGCGGATCGCTGTTTTGGATGCGGTGCATCGGGAAACCGGCGACGAGCAGCGTGGGCGCGGAAACGGTCGGATACAACGAATACGCGCGCTGCGTCCATTCCGAAAACGTTTTGATTTTTTGAATTTCACCCGCGTCAAAAATAAAACAGGAATTTTCATCGCGCGCAATTTTTTCGGCTTGGGCCCACGTCAAGCGCGCGTCCCCCAATAAAATCCCCGCGTCGTCCAGCGCAACCTCTGTAACCGATAAACCCAAGTCCGTCGAAAGCGCGGCGCGCGTCTGCCCCGCGCGCTGCGCTTGCAGCAGCGGCGTAATTTGAACGTGCGAGAGAACGATGGTCATGTTTGCATTGTACTCGAATTCGCCGTCACGCCATCATTCCGCCGCCAGCGCGCGGCGCGCCGCATCCTGATCGCTCCACGCATATTCGGTCGTCCCAAAACACATCGAACGCTCGTGACCCTTACCGCAAAGGATGACGACATCGTTCGGTCGTGCAATTTTGTTGATGGCGAAATCTATCGCGTCGGCGCGGTCGTCAATGATGAAATACTCTTTGTCGCGCTTCCGATTTGCCTTGTGTAACCCTTCGGCGATTTGGGCGTTGATTTGCGCGAGCGCTTCGGTGCGCGGGTCTTCGGCGGTGACGATAGCGATGTCGGCGTATCTGCCCGCAATTTCGCCCATCCACGCGCGTTTTTGCACGTCGCGCAAACCCGCGCAGCCAAAAACCACAATCACGCGTCCGCCGTCGTGCGTCAATGCGCGCGCGGTTTGCAGCGCTTGCTCCAGCGCGTACGGCGTGTGCGCGAAATCCACAAGGACGCTCAAGCCGCGCGCGTTTTCGATGCGCTCCATTCTGCCCACGATGCCGCGCGTCATTTTCACGCCTTGCGAAATTGCGTCGAATGGAATTCTGCGCGCAATCGCCGCGCCGACTGCCGCGAGGATATTCGAAACGTTGTAGCGTCCGATGAGCGGCGATGCGATCAACAATTCGCCAAAGGGAGTGTCAATGGTGAATTGTAAGCCGTTAGTTGATTGGGAAATGTCGCGGGCGGAAATGCGGATTTCATTTTTGATTTTTGATTTATGATTTTTGATTTCTGATTTTAACGCGTAGATGATTTTTTCGTCGCATGGAATTTCACGCAAGAAATCGAATGCGCCGCGCGAATTGTCGTCCGCGTTCAAGACGGCGACTTTGGGCGTGCGCGGTTTTTTGCGGCTCTGCATCAATGCGCGAAACAACATGGCTTTGGCGTCGCGGTAATTTTCCCAACTGCCGTGCAAATCCAAATGTTCGTGCGTGATATTGGTGACGACGGCGACGTCGAAATCAATCGCGTCGAGACGGCGCTGCGCGAAACCGTGCGAGGTGGATTCGACGACCGCGTACTCGGTCCCCTGCCCGACCATTTGCGCGAGATAATTTTGAATTTCGGGCGCGTCGGGCGTGGTGGTGTGAAAACCGGTGTCCAGCTCTTGGCCGCCGATGCGCGCGCCCACCGTCGTAATCGCGCCGACGGTATGCCCCGCCGCGAGCAAGATATTTTCAATGAGCGTACTCGTCGTCGTTTTGCCGTCGGTGCCGGTGACGCCGATGACGCGCAGATTGCGCGAGGGAAAATGATGGAACGCGGCGGAGAGCTGCGCGAGCGCGGCGCGGCCGTTTTCGACGACGATGATTGGGCGATTCGGTGATTGAGCGATGGGAGTTTGGGTGACGATGGCAGCCGCGCCGCGTTCGATTGCGTCGGGGATGAATTGCGCGCCGTCCACGTTCACGCCGGGGTACGCGACGAATAGCGCGCCGGGGATGACGTCGCGCGATTTGTCGGTGACGCGGGTGATTTCAAGACTTGGGACTGGCGACTGTTGACTAGCGACTAGCGACTGTATTGCGCGTACGAGTTTTTCGAGTTGCATCATGCGCTATAGATCTTCAGATAATGTTCTGGACTGCCAGACCTTTCGGGTTTCCGGAAACCCGAAAGGTCTTGGCTCCCGCCGTCCAAACCATTATCTGAACAACTATAGTTTAATCGAGAGGAGAGCGAACGGCAAGCGGACCGCGTTGGGCGTGGCGGTTCCATCGAGTGCGGCTTCATTGATTTTGTGTCTAAAGTCGGTTAGAATAGCGTCAATACGCGTTACGACTGCCGTCTTTTTCGCGACGTTCCACGCGGTCATCTCAACGCTTTTTGCAATCTATGTCGCTTTGCGGAGATATTATACTGCAAAATCGTGATAAATAATGAGCAGATTAGACTGCAAGGTTGCAGCATAATCAATAGTTAGCCCGCCCGTTCAAAATAGAGTCACAAGAAAACCGCAAGCATAGAAAAGGATGATGACAATGAGCAAAGATTACGATGAATTCATCAAATACATCTATTATGAACATATTGAAAAAAGACTGGATAGGCATAAGCGAGACTTTCATCACTTGGAAGACATAAATTACCATGTCACCAAACTTTCAAGGGCTATGCAGGCGGTGCGATTCATAAGAGACTATGCAAGTGACGACAGCATGATTACACATATATTTACACCAGAAATGCTCAAAGGCATTTTTGATGACGCTAGGGATGGCACTCATACCAATAGGCGTCTTGTTGTAAATACAGAAATAGCCGACATCATTCAAGATTATTTTTTGGAAATTGTAGACGGCATGACCGTAGACCACTTCCCCAAAGAAGACTTTGAAGTATTACGTCAGTCGGGAAGCCCTGACCCCCATCGTGAAGTTACGGCTATTGTTCATTTGATAAAATCCCGCAAAGAGCAATTACTTATGCGGAATAGAGATAATATTCGATTTAGTCAAAGGCTTATACAGGTTACAGAAACGATTGAAAAAATTTCCGCATCGTTACCCAAAGAAGTATCCAAAGAATCTAAAGCCAATGATACATCGAGCAAACAACCGCCTGTAAAGAGAGCAGTGTTCAAAGGATTAGGTTCGATTATTCAAGGTACATTGATGACGATTACAAACATCACGCTTGCAACTGGTGTTTGGAATGTTCCTTTGCCAGCCGAAACCACAAGCGTTGGCGCAGTCGTATCTGCAACAAGTGGTATCGGTATGATTTTTACAGGCATTGGTGAACTGCGTGGAGAATAGTGAGTCTTGCAAAGCAAAAGCGGGCTAACAAAGCGTGCACTTGACGGGTGGGATTCTGCGCCATTTTCGGGCTTTATCTACACCCAAGCAGAATCCTGCTCTCGAAGTTTTATCTCGTCCCGCCCACCCGCAAGTAACGCAAACCGTTGGCACGCCCCTTGCATAATTAAAGTATTCAATGGATGAACAATCAGAACTCATCAAAGAAATGTTTGCTCAATTTGGCAGAGCATATTCCGAAAGCGAAGTTTTGCATCGTGGCTTGTGCAATGTTTATGCTTTGGCAACCTTTGAAGCACCCGAAAGTGTCACTCGTCCTCGGTTAGATGAAAAACTCACATACGCCTATTCGCTTACGCTTGGGCAAGTTATAAAAGAAGCCAAACATATATTCCCTGCTGATATTCAAGAGCAATTGGATTTAGCCTTATCAAAACGAAACTTTCTGGCTCATCATTTTTGGTTTGAAAAGAATCATTTGATGTTTGATAAACAAGGGCTTTTACAACTTCAAAACGAATTGATTGAGTTCACTGACTTTTTTGATGGCTTGGATAAAATAATTTCAAATTTCTTTATCCCGATTCGCCAGAAATTTGGCATTACTGATGAAATGATACAAGAAATCTACGGAAGGCTACTACAAGGCGAACAAGACGAACCTCTAATTAATCAAAGAACGCTGAAAAAGCAAGAACGCATTATAAAAGTTTGGGATGTCGAAGTTGCTGGCGGTTTAATAACCCAGATATTTGAAACAGATGATGGTAATTTGTGGCAATTATCTGATGTAGGTCTTGGATGGTCTAAATTTACCAAAAAGGATTCACGCTGGAAAATAAACGAAAACTTTCAAAAATATCTTCCTGCAAATATTAATCCCCGTCCATCTATCAGCGAATCTTGGAACTATGAATTTCAACTTACAAAAGGCGCAATCTTTTGGGTAAAACGTGGCAAAAGAGAAAGAAGTTATACTTGGGGCATCAAAGAAGCCTCGTAAAACATAAAAGCGTGCCAACAAAGCGTGCACCTGACGTGTGGGATTCTGCGCGATTTACAGGCATTTTCCTCGCTTCGAGTTTTTTCTGCTCCCAAGCAGAATCCACGCCCGCCCACACGCCGCTAACGCAAACCGTTGGCACGCCCCGTGCAAAACTAAAGTTGTAATAAAAATCCAAGTTGAAGCGAGTAAAATTAGCGGTGGATAAAAGGAGTAAAAATGACTCTCCAACAAGTTACTATCGAAATTCCAGAAAAGGTACTTCTCGCAGAAAAGACAGATGCCGAGTCTTTTGGGCGTGAAATTCTCGTTTTAGCAGCAGTCAAGTTATTTGAAATTGGCAGACTTTCATCTGGGCGCGCATCTGAACTTGCGGGAATGTCCAGAATTGAGTTTTTGCTCAACTTGAATCGCTACAAGGTTTTCCCCTTTGCCGCTGAACTCGACGATTTAGAAAGCGCCCATGTCTAAAGCCATCAGCAACACTTCCCCATTGCTTTATCTATACAAGATTGGCGCAATCAATTTGCTTCCAAAAATGTTCGATGAAGTTTGGACAGCCGAGTCCGTCAAAAATGAATTACTGGTGGGACGCAGTAAAGGCTATGATGTACCAAATCCAGAAGATTATGCTTGGCTGAATATCGTCAATCCAAAATCTATGCCTTCCGAATGGCTTGCGTTAGATTTGGGCGCAGGTGAACTTGGCGCAATGGCTTTGGCTTTAGAAAATCCAGACCGTATTGTTTTGCTTGATGACATGCTTGCACGCCGTACCGCACAAGTAGCAGGTTTACAAGTTTGGGGTACGTTGAAAATTTTATTGGAAGCAAAATCTCAAGGTCTAATCGAAAAGATTGAACCTTTCATCGAAAAATTAAGTGACGCAGGTATGTGGATTTCCGCCGAAGTGAAACAACGTATTCTTGTTTTGGCGGGCGAGTCGTAAAGTCAAAAGCGTGCCAACACAGCGTGCACCTGACGCTGGGGATTCTGCGGCATTTTTCGCGAACGCTTGCGTTGCGCCGCATTTTCCTCGCTTCGAGTTTTCCCTGCTCCCAAACATTGTCCACGCCCGCCCACACGCAGGTAACGCAAGCCGTTCGGCGGCTATGATTTGCGACTACCGCCACTCTCATAATCCATGTAAATAGAACAGAGTTTCGGCGTGTGGTATACTGGCTGTATCTTTAGACTTTTTATGCGGATACCCAAATGAGCCTAAAAGAAGAAGTCGAACTCATCACATCAGAAATGGCGATAGTCAAAAGCATTTTTCTCCAAACCGTTGACATCTTGCCATCATTTGACATCACCGACCCGAAAGTATTACCCTATGGCTTGAAGGCGCACACTCGTTCAATCAGTTGGATCGTTGAACAAGTCATAACTCAACAGACCAAGTACCATGCAAAAAGACTTGGCTTGCAGGACGTTGATATTGATATGCCTGATACCAGCCTGCATGATTGCGTCATTCACAAGGACGGGCAGAGATTCTATGTGAATGTAAAAATCCATAACGCGGACGGGGGCAGTATACTGAATTGTGTGTAAAAAAATGAGGAGCCGAGTATCTAACTGGTAGCGAGAAAACTACTCAGGAGGATACCCATGACCCCTCAAGCCAAAGATACCCAAAGCGTC
>WBZO01000435.1_pt1 | contig 90439 bp, 82 predicted proteins | sample 5204261 | NCBI WGS metagenome assembly WBZO01 (sample SAMN12412400, study PRJNA552823) | activated sludge metagenome | isolation source: activated sludge from anammox sidestream of wastewater treatment plant... | place: USA: North Carolina | collected 2017-09 | reverse complement strand
TTGGATTAAAAATCGCAGGTTTTGATGAGCAGGAAAATTTTTTTGACGAAAAGGAACTTCCCCACTTTCATAACATAAGCGATTTCAATCATTATTTCCTTCAAAATCCAAACTACCGTCTGCAGGATTGCGAATTGGAAATGGAACAGGGAATAAAATTGGAAAGCCATGACGATGGAGAAGTTACGATTTCTTTTCCATTGGATTCCAACTTAAAGGAACCATTGATCCTTTCCATTTTCAAAAAATATAAACTGAATCTAAACATAAAGCAATTTATTGAAGAAAAATCCGGATTTTATGTCCGCATTGATTCAGATGGAAATATTGAATCCTACTCCAGGGATTTCGACAAATATTTATAAATAAACTTAATCAAAAAAGAATATGGAAACGAAGTTTATAGAAACAGATATCCTGAACCAATTGGACAGGGCGTTCAATGGCATACCCAGCAATGACTATCCCAAAGGCGGACCCGGCGATGTGAAGTATCATTTTTTCCTGGATCTTGAACATGGCTATTGTCTGACCGCAGGAAGCCGCATTCACTTGTATGCAGACAAGTCGAGATGGGCGGTAATTCTTGAAAAAAGTGGTTATCAGACCGGGAGAATGACGGCAGAAGCCGAATTGAATTATGTGGGCAACTGCATCCAATATTCGGTGGCTCAGTATCCCACCGGAAATTATATCACCAATACCCAGGAGGTAATTCTGATAGATTCTGCCGAGTTTGAACGTATAGAAAACAAGGAAGGTGAAGAAATGGAAACCTTCGAGCGGATTGGAAAACACATCACCGAAATTCAAATCCGGGACAGCTTGGTGCCTTTTGACAGCAATCCCGAGAATTATGAGAAGGTCGGAATTCATATCCAAACGGATGATAACCCGAATCAACTCATTGGTTTTGGAGATTTTGTACGTTACCTGCACGAAACGAATCCTCAATTGCTCTGCGCCACAGAATCAGAATTAAGAAAACTCATTCCCAACGACCTTCCCAAAATCATGACCATCCATGATTTTCATTATTCAAGTGCCTACGATAAAGCAACACCACCCAGTCAACAGGAAACCTATCAATTAATCGCAAAGGTTTTAACCACCGGAGACTCCTCCCATTGGAAACCCGTAGAACCTAATAACAGTTGGAAAAACTGGAAGTCGGGGAATCTTTGAAGCCAGCGAGAGCATGGTAAAACAAATTAATCCGGCTACTTTTTAGTAGAATAATTAGCTTAAACAAAATTCTGAAATTCTGTTTTCAACAGAAGTGGATTGCGGTTTGCTCAATCCACTTTTTTCATTTGCCTACCCAGCCACCTTCAGCAAATAGATGTGAACATAAATTGTTTGAATACCGGTTATGGTTATAATAAACCTCTACAACTCTTTTGGTATAATGGATTTGGGTTTGTTTACCTATATATCGGGATGGAACACTGTAATAACTTTTGTCGTTATCTTGTTAACTCTGGTTATTCAAGGATTGGCACTCTCTTTTGTCATCAATAAGGCTAAGTTAAAAGAAGTCGATTATCCACAGTCCGAAGACGAAGTAGGACATTTTTTAGAAACTGAAATTCACTATGTTGCTATTGATTTTTTGAATAATAATGTTACAGGAACGGCATTAGAAAACGAAAGTTTAAAAAACCACAAGCTTTTCTGGAAGCTGAATTAGATTTTAGATTGATGGAGGATTAAACTTTAGTCTATATCGAAATAGCCTTCTCAACTCTCAACTTCGGATTGAATTTTGTAACTTTGCAATGTGAGAAAACTGGAAACCATACACGAATTTTACGAATCCCGCCATAAGTGGATTCCCGACGAAATCCGCAATAGTTTGGGGCATTTCAATGCCTTTTCTCTCAAATATCCCAATATTGGAGAAGAAGCTGAACCTTTGGAGTACGGCAGACGGGAATGGTACAACATCGTTTTGGTTTACGGTGGCGGCATTTTTCAATGCTCGGGAAAGGAGTATCAGGTTAAAAATCATGCTATTGCGTTTACAAATCCTTTTACGCCTTTTGGTTGGTTGGAACGAAATAAAATAACCAAAGGTTATTTCTGCATTTTTAATGAACAATTTTTAAAAAGGGACAAACGCATAATTGAATTTCCGCCTTTTAAAACCAATGTCACACCTTTTTACGAACTTACCAGGCAAGAAGCCGATGCCGTAGAATCGCTATTCAACAAAATGTTTGCTGAAATACAATCGGACTATATTTATAAATACGATGCGGCAAAAATGTATGTGGAAGCTATGTTGCACATTACCATGAAATCGGCAAGTTATGAAGCCAAGAACAAAAGTACACATACGGCTTCTATGCGAATTACGATTCAGTTTTTGGAAATGTTGGAACGTCAGTTTCCTATCGAATCCCCACACCAAACCATCACGTTATTATCAGCCTCCGATTTCGCCAACGAGTTGAATGTTCATGTGAACCACCTCAATAAATCCGTAAAAGAGGTAACTGAAAAGACCACCACAACCATCATTAAAGAACGTATTGCCCTGGAAGCACAAACTCTTATCCAACTAACCGATTGGAATTTTTCTGAAATCGCTTATTCGCTTGGTTTTAAAGAAGCCACCCATTTCAATAACTTTTTTAAGAAAACAACTAACCTTACGCCTTCCCAATTTAGAAATATTTGATTTTCGTAAGTTTCCATTTGAAACTCGTTAGTCAGCAGGCTAATTGAGAGTATACCTTTGTATCATCAAATTCAAAGAAAATGGAAACAAATCAAAACACCCGCAGAAACTTTTTGAAAAGCACTGTTCTTACCGGTGCCGGATTAACTTTTGGAGGTTCGCTTCTTGCTTCGGGAGCAACTTCATTTCACAAAGAAAATTCATCTAACAAAATCATTTCATCTGAACTAAAGAAAAGAAAACTTGGCAATCTTGAAGTAACCGAACTCGGTTTTGGCTGTATGAACATTGCCTGGGCCTACGGTCCGGAAACTTCAAAGGAACATGCCATTGCTTTAATTAGAAAATCATACGAACATGGCATCCGTTTTTTCGATACCGCCGAAGTTTACGGCCCGTTTTATAGCGAAGAAGTGGTGGGCGAGGCGTTGAAACCTTATCGAAATGATGTGGTAATTTCTACAAAATTCGGTTTTGAAGTTGACCCTGTTACCAAAGCAAGAAAAGGATTGAACAGCCAACCCAAATACATTCGCCAAAATGTGGAGCGTATGCTTAAGCGCTTACAAACTGACCATATCGACTTATTGTATCAACACCGTGTTGACCCCAATGTTCCGATTGAAGATGTTGCCGGAACGGTAGGCGATTTAATTAAAGAAGGTAAGGTTAAACACTTTGGTTTGTCGTCTGCAGGCGAAGCTACCATTCGTCGAGCCCACAAGGAATATCCTGTAACAGCCGTGCAAAACGAATATTCGTTTTGGACACGCGACCCCGAACACGAAGTATTGCCCACTTGCCAGGAATTGGGTATTGGTCTGGTGCCATGGAGTCCGCTTGGGATGGGTTATCTATCTGGGCAATTTGCACAAGGATTTCCATTTCGTGAAAACGATTTACGGGTAACGGCGAGTTTCCCAAGATTTTCCGATGAAAATATGATTAAAAACCGCCCAATCGTGAACATTCTTCAAAAAATGGCTCATGAAAAAAACGCAACGCCTATTCAAATCAACTTAGCTTGGTTGTTGGCAAAAAGCCCCAACATTGTTCCCATTCCCGGAACTATAAACCCATATCACTTTGAAGAAAATATAACATCAGTAAATGTGGAATTGACCAAAGACGATATAAAAACCTTAGAAGATGCATTTTCTCAAGAAACCGTTTACGGAAACCGTGCACCCGAAGCCCTTGCAGCTGCTCACGACATTGGTGTAAACATTGGTTCGAGTTCAAAAGGAACGAATGGAAAATCACCTTTAAAATAATTACGAATTATCACTGTCGAATGAACAATTCGTGATTCGTGATCCGTCATTTGATATAAAAAATTGAATAATATGCAAACAAGACAATTAGGAACTTTAGAAGTTTCCGCACTCGGAATGGGCTGTATGAATTTAAGTTTTGGAACAGGGAAAGCAGTCGATGTAAACGACGGTATAAAAATAATCCGTTCCGGATTTGAGCAAGGCATTACCTTTTTTGATACTGCTGAAGCCTATGGACCATTTACAAACGAAGAATTGTTAGGCAAAGCCTTAAAACCATTTAGAAAGGAAGTTATTATCGCCACAAAATTCGGAATGATTTCGGAAGAAGGCGGACTCAACAGCCGTCCCGAACACATTAAAAAAGTGGTTGAAGCATCATTAAAAAGATTACAAACCGATTATATCGACTTGCTCTACCAACACCGTGTTGACCCCAATGTGCCGATAGAAGATGTTGCCGGAACAGTAAAGGATTTGATAACACAAGGAAAAGTAAAACATTTCGGGTTATCGGAAGCCAATGCCAAAACCATTGCCAAAGCACATGCCGTTCAGGCGGTAACGGCAGTTCAGAACCAATATTCCATTTGGACACGAGAACCCGAAAAAGAAGTGTTGCCGTTGTGTGAAAAACTAAACATCGGTTTTGTGCCTTGGGGACCACTCGGAACAGGATTTTTAACGGGAGCGATTACCGAAAATTCCACTTTTGATGCCGCTACCGATTTGCGTGCTGTTTTCCCACGTTTCACCAAAGAAAACATAAAAGCCAATATGCCCTTGGTAGAAATGTTGGCCGATGTTGCCCAACAGAAAAATGTTTCTACCGTACAAATTGCTTTAGCTTGGTTAATGGCCCAAAAACCGTTTGTTGTTCCCATATCGGGTATGGACAAAATGGAATACATCACCGATAATATTAAATCGATAAATGTGGAATTGACCGCAGACGATTTAAAAGAAATAGAAAACAGATTGGCAATAATCGAAATAAAAGGCGACCGATTGAATAAAGAACTGCTGGATTTATCTGAATAACATAAATTACTAATTAAAAAAATTAAAAAAATGCAAACAATAACACTAAACAACGAGGTAAAAATGCCCATTTTGGGTTATGGTGTGTACCAAGTTCCCGATTATGAGGAATGTAAAAAAAGTATTCTCGAAGCCTTGAAAGTAGGATACAGAAGTATAGATACTGCACAGGCTTATGGCAATGAAAAAGCTGTTGGCGACGCTATTAAAGAAAGTGGAATACCAAGAGAAGAATTATTTATAACAACAAAACTTTGGGTTTCCGATTACGGCTACGAAAAAGCCAAAAAAGCATTTGCCGATTCTATGGAAAAGCTACAATTGGAGTATTTGGATTTGTACCTTTTGCACCAACCATTCAATGATGTTTATGGTTCTTGGCGGGCATTGGAAGAACTGCACAAGGAAGGAAAAATTAGAGCGATTGGCGTAAGTAATTTTCATCCGGACAGATTGGTGGATTTAATTAGTTTTAATGACATCGTACCCGCTTTAAATCAAATTGAAACGCACCCGTTTTATCAACGCAGCGAGGATAACGAAATAATGAAGCAATACGGCGTGCAACACGAAAGTTGGGCACCATTTGCCGAAGGTCGGGACAACTTTTTCCAAAACGAAACGCTTTCTGAAATTGGTAAAAAACATGGAAAATCCGTAGCACAAGTAACACTTCGCTGGATGATACAACGCAATATTGTAGTCATTCCAAAATCGGTAACACCATCAAGAATTAAAGAAAATTTTGAGGTGTTCGATTTTGAATTAACGCAAGATGAAATGAACCAAATTGCAGGATTAAACACAAATACCAGTAGTTTTTTTAGTCATCGTGAGCCAAAAATGGTGCAACAATTTAAAACTTGGGCGGGATTTTAATAATCAATGACGAAATACAAATTAATAGGTTATTCATTAATGATGATTCATAATTATAATTAAATAGGAATATGAAACACCCATGATTCCTTAATCACACACGAAAATGATTATCATGGGTGTTTCATCTGATCATTTTAAAAAGAATATAAACAGATGAAAAAAGTACTCATCATAGGAGCAAGTGGAAGTCTTACCACCATAGTTATAGAAGAACTGAAAAAGCAAAATGATGTTGAATTAACGCTTTTTGCAAGAACTAAAAACCGGATTTCCAACATCGAAAACGCTACCGTAATTGAAGGTGATGCTACAAATTTTGAGGTTGTAAAAAATGCTGTTTCAGGACAAGACATTGTATATGTAAATCTTGCCGGAGACCTGGATACTATGAGCAAAAATATTGTAAAAGCCATGCAAGATGAAGGTGTAAAACGCATAATTGCGATAAGTTCCATCGGGATTTTTGACACACCCATGAAACCTGTGTTAAAACCATACCGAGCTTTGTCCGACAATATTGAAAACTCCGGTTTGGAATACACCATTCTTCGGCCCGATTGGTTTACCAATGGCAATGAAGTGGATTATGAAATTACCCACAAGGGTAAACCCGAAATCGGCGGAGCATTATCCCGAAAAAGCATTGCCGATTTTGTTGGGAAATTGGTGAAAAATCCGCAAGACTATATTAGAGAGAATTTGGGGATAAGTAAGCTCTATATTGTTCGGTGAGGTTTAATTATCGGGGACTTTTTAAAATTCGCCTAACGTTACTGTATAATTTTTCTCTTTAGCTTCCGCAATTTTGTTTTTGGAGCTTCTTGCTAATCATTTTGATTTAAATACTACTGAAAACAAATTATTTATTCTGTTCATCATTATTATCCATTACTTTAAGTTTTTACCCGAATACCGAAATGATATACATTGACGGATTCAGCTCCTTTTGGATAAGCGTATTCTACCTGTTCGCATTTTTTAAATTCTATTTCATAGACAGTGTCTTTTACCTGCACTTCCTGTATTTCGTCTTTGTTTTGGAATGAAATGAATTGGTGCTGGTCATCGTCAGGCGCCCCATAAATACTCCATTCTTTTTCGCGAGCTTCGGGTGTGGCTTCAAAAATTTCTATGTCGGGTAGCCCGTCCCGCTTCTGAACGTAACAGAGTTTGATGATGACCTGCCCAAATTCAAAAAAATAAGGGTTGTAGGCTATGCTCATTATAGAAAATTTGGTGAATGTATGTTGCTTTGATGGTTTCATCTGTTTATTTTTTATGGTTTTTATGGTCAGATGGAATTCGCATAAAAAATTATCATCGCTTTGGAATTATCGGGCTTTTTCCAATTCGCTTAATGTTAGCAGCCGTTATTCTTGTCATTTGAGTTGTTTGTTTATTTCACCCGGCAATTTTGTCCCTGTCAATTTTGAATTTTCATAATAGCTCTTCGTTGTATCAAGTCCAAAAACTTTAAAGAGTTCATCTTTTATGCCCTTGTTTTTAGGGTTACGTAAATCCCATTTCGCTTTATAGTGACTGGCATCGTCAAAATTGTAAACGCCTTTGTTCTTTATGGTTTTGATAACTTCAATACGGTCGTAATGAGGTTCAAACCCAATAGAATAATAACCATATGGGTTTTGGTCCAATTGTTTTTCGCCTGTCATGTATTTAAAAAACTTCTCTTGAGGAAGTTCTCTGTGTATTAGTCCCCACTGTAAAAAAACAATTCGCCTTTGGTCTATGCTTCTTCCATATGAAATTGGGAAATCATACTCGTAATCTTCAATTTCTCTATGTCCGATTATTTCAAACTCACCATACTGAAGTAAATTGTCCATCATAACATCTGATGGTAGTCTGGGTTGTTTGTCAAGTTCATCAATACCAACCCTTTTGGTAGTCGAACTATATGCAAATAATTCAATTATTAAAGGAGGACCCATCAAAAGACGCAGACCGTGAAATTCATCAATCAATTTCTTTTTCCTGATTTTATTCACGTCAAGAAGTATTCTGCCGAAGCCATAATTTATTCTGTCAAGTTTAAAGCAGAAATAGTCGCCGGATTTAAACTTTATATTCTGACGTTTTAGATTTTTGTATTTTTCAATTTCAGCAAAATGACTTTCGTGAGAGTTGGTAATAAAATCATTTATTAAATCACTTATTTGCTTTTCGGATTGTTGCTCGTTGTCCCAATGAGTTGAATAAAATGTAGTTTGTGAATTGTAATTTCCGATAGTCAAATGACCGCAATTGATGTTAAGATAAACACCTGTCGGTTGTCGCTGTTCTAAAACAGAGATACTCAATTTCTTTTCTTTTCCTTTGGCAGTTTTAGGTAAAAGTATAGTCCTGTCTCGTGTAAGTTCGTTATAATGTCTTTCTGAATATTCTTTTTCAGTGGAAATGATATGTCGTTTTATTATGTCTTTGTCAAAATACAATATGCTTCCGGGGCGATAGGTATCGTTATTAAAAGTAACTCTGTCCCAATGTTTTTCGATTGGGTCAAGACCGAAATATTTTCGTTGTTCGTTTGTCAATTCGTATGAGGTCATATAATGGCTGCTAAAGTTTTGCGGCTTGGCGTTCGGACGGTTTTCGGAACACAAAGCTTCAATTTATTACTAAAGTTTACTAGACGCACAAAGCACTCTCGTAAGTGCCGGACACGTCAGACCGTCTGACGCCAAATCCTTGTTCCCGTTGTACAACTTAAAAATAGCTAAATTTGTTGTATCCTGCTTTACGCAATCATCTACGCGGGGAATGCCTCAGTCCAACAATCACATTTGGATTGACCAAAAGTATCGGGAAATCCTCCTGAAGGTGGCGAGATGGCTTGCATTAAGGTGCATAGCCCTAACTAAAGATTAGGAGAAATGAAATCTTCAACGAGCTGGTAATGGTATGTGCAAAAAGGAAGTTAAGTAAAGGAATACAAGTCCCAAAGAGTCAAATCAACCACCGAAATTCAAGTCCGGGACAGCTTTATGCTTTTTGACAGCAATGCTGAAAATTATGAGAGACTCCGAATTCATATCCAATCGGATGATAACCCGAATCAACTGATTGGTTTTGGAGATTTTGTTCGTTACCTGCACGAAACGAATCCTCAATTGCTCTGTGCCACAGAAACCGAATTAAGAAAACTCATTCCCAACGACCTTCCCAAAATCATGACCATCCATGATTTTCATTATTCAAGTGCCTACGATAAAGCAACACCACCCAGTCAGCAGGAGACCTATCAATTAATTGCAAAGGTTTTAACCACCGGAGATGCCTCCCTTTGGAAACCTGTTGAAGAACCTAATAACAGTTGGAAAAACTGGAACTCAGGAAACCTTTAGTTACAATTAGAATTATATTTGATTTTAATTATCGACTATGCCTATATTTGACTGAGAAAAAGATGATGTCGATATTTTTTCTTTTGATCTTTCATCAGTACATATGGCTATTATATATGGGCGAACTTTTAAAAGTTGAGGTTTTTAGGAGTGAAGGTTTGATTTTATTTAAGATAAATTAAAGTAAAAAGGATGATATTCGCTTTCTTGAAGCTTTTTGTTAAACAAAAAACATGTATTTTTCGTCTTTATTTTTGAAAACATAACATTATCCTTTCATATTAATAATACAATTACAATGTTGATAAGATTATTTGTTACAATAGCTTCCATCGTCATGTTGGCGTCTATGCCGAGTTGCCAAAGTAAAAAAGGAACTAATCTTCAGTCAGCTGAAGCTGGCACATCAGAAGCGGCAACGATAGGAGATATGTACTTCATTAATATGTATGGAGATACCATTCGTAAAATTATGAAGTCAGATGAAGAATGGAAGAAAGAATTGTCAGATCTTGAATATCATGTACTCCGTGAAAAAGGTACAGAACGACCTCATGTAGGAAAATATACTAACGAAGACAGAAAAGGGATCTATGTATGTAAAGGTTGTGGAATGCCGCTGTTTTCCAGCAAAGATAAGTTTCACTCTACTTGTGGATGGCCGAGTTTCAGCGATATCATGGATATGAGTACTATTGTAAAACAAGTGGATTATGTCATAGGCTATCCGCGTATAGAACTCACTTGTGCAAAGTGCGGTAGTCATCTGGGGCATGTCTTTGATGATGGCCCACAACCTACTGGTTTAAGATATTGTATTAATTCTATTTCTCTTGACTTTATTGAGGAGAAAAATTAACCTATATTATTTAGGCATCCTTTTAATACTGTGTACCAGTGTGGCACTTTGATGCCAAAAGTACGTGTGATTTTATGCTTAGACATCACACTCCAATATGGCCTTTTTGCAAGGGTCGGAAAAGATGAAGAGGAGATAGGCTGAACGGTACAATTCAGACCTTTTTCGGTCATGATTTGAGATGCGAGATCATACCATGTAATGATGCCTTCGCTAGCGTAATTGTAGGTATCGTTAAAGGATGATTCATCGATTTGCTTGGATTCAATTTTTTGGATGATGTCCAATACTTTTTCGGCTAAATCACGGGCATAAGTTGGTGTTCCGTACTGGTCATTGACAACATTGATGCTCGATTTTTCTTTACCTAAACGCATCATTGTTTTGACAAAGTTATGCCCAAAGGAAGAAATCACCCATGAGGTGCGGAGTATTAAAACAGGAATTCCTGAACCTCTTAATATCTGCTCACCTTGAAGTTTAGATTGTGCGTAAATACCCTGTGGTTGGGTTATATCGTTTTCCTTTAGCGGAAATCTGTTGTACGTATGATAGACATAATCAGAAGAGAAGTGAATCAGTCGGGTTTTTGTACCTTTTAATGCATCAACAATTGAGTGACAAGCTTCAGTATTGACAGCAAAACACAATGCACTTTCCTGCTCTGCGGCATCTACCTTTGTGTAAGCAGCACAATTAATTACATAGTCAAAAGCTCCTGAAGAAAGCGCATTATTAATTGCATTGGCATCGAGGATGTCTAGTTGATTTTTGCTATAAAACTCGAAGTGTATATCACGATATTGTGGAGCCATCCATTTAAACTCCTGGCCAAGCTGTCCATTAGCGCCAAGAATGGCAATATTGATGCTCGAGCTCATTTGAATATCCTATGATTTTTGAACAAAGGAAGTTGTTGATCTCGTGGTGAAATAATGAGTTCATCATCAGACAAGATCAAATCTAGCTCTAAATCAGGGTCCATTAATTGAATGCCGGCTTCAGCTTCAGGTCGATAAAAGCCATCCACCTTATAGGCAAACAGGGCATTTTCAGACAAAACAATGTATCCGTGAGCAAATCCTTGCGGAACGAAAAGTTGCATTTTATTAACTTCTGAAAGCAAAATGGACATGGACTGCCCATACGTAGCGGAGTCGGGTCTTATATCTACGATGATATCCATTACTTCACCTATGACACAACGGACGAGTTTAGACTGGGTAAATGGTGGAACCTGGTAATGAAGTCCTCGTGCTACACCTCTTATTGAAGCTGCTTCATTATCCTGGACAAAGTGTGTATTTTTTAAAGATTCCGGCAGTGTAGCTTCATTAAATGACTCCATGAAGTAACCTCGTTCATCCTTAAAGACTTTAGGCGTATATGTCCATACTCCTTCAAAATGTGTTGCTTCCCAAGCCATAAAAATCTATTTGTCTCTAAAATAAACACTTATAGATACACCTGTCAAGTTAAAATGCTTTCTCAGTTGGTTTTCTACAAAATTGTAGTAACTACCTTTGATATAGTCCGGATAATTGCAATAGAAAACAAAAGCAGGGTATTGAACTGGCAACTGTGCCACATACTTAACTTTAATTGCATTGCCTCTGTGAGTAGGAGGTGGATTTTTCTCAATGACTTCTAGCATGACATCATTCAAAAGAGAAGGCTTAATTTTCTGTTTTCTGTTGTCATACACTTGGAGTGCTGTTTCTACTGTCTTGAAGATACGTTGCTTATCTAAAACTGAGGTAAATAGTATCGGTACATCAGTAAATGGAGCTATTTTTTCTTTGAGTTTTTTTTCGTAATCTCGTGCTGTGTTAGTTTCCTTATTGACCAGATCCCATTTGTTGACTACTAGGACTATACCTTTTTTTCTTTTCTGTATCAGCCCTAGAATGCTCATGTCCTGTGACTCTATACCTACTGTGGCATCTATCATCAAGATACATACATCGGCTTCCTCAATGGCCTTAATTGCCCTAAGGACAGAATAAAATTCTAAATCTTCATGAACTCTGCTTTTTTTGCGAATGCCTGCAGTGTCAATCAAATAAAACTGTTTGTCAAATTTATTATACAAGCTATAAATAGCGTCTCTAGTGGTGCCCGGGATATTGGTCACAATATTTCTGGATTCGCCCAGAAGAGCATTGGTCATGGATGATTTTCCGACATTAGGTTGTCCAACGATTGCTATTTTTGGAATGGCTGAGTTAAGCTGATTAGCTGTATCATCTTTTTCATCAGGCAACATCTCTACGATGAGATCCAGTAATTCTCCTGTTCCACTACCCGAAATCGAGGACACAAAGACAGTATCTTCAAATCCCAGGCTCCAGAACTCATTAGCAATCATTTGGCGTTGGGCGTTATCTACTTTATTGACGGCGAGGATGACCTTCTTTGGATTTTTTCTCAGCAGGCGAGCGATTTCTTCATCAAGATCGGTGATACCTGTCGAGACATCCACCAGAAAAACGATAACTGCAGCTTCTTCAATGGCTATTTGTACCTGATCTCTTATTTCTGCTTCAAAGATATCAGACGAGCCCTTAACGAATCCTCCGGTATCAACAACTGTAAAGTTTTTGCCATTCCAGTCTGAAAATCCATAGATCCTATCGCGAGTGACGCCACTGACATCATCAATGATGGCCTTTCTTTCTCCGATCAGTCTATTGAACATAGTGGATTTTCCCACGTTGGGACGACCTACTATGGCTACTATTTGTGACATAAGGTTGAATTAATTCGGCGCAAATATATAAAATAAAACCATATTTCATGCATGGCGACACATTCAAATATTCCTATTGCTACCTAAATCTATATCCATTACTCAAATGGATTCTTGAAGTCAGGATTATTATAAAATACAGTATCTTGAAACGTATCTATGAATGCTAGTAAGGCTTTCCTATGTAAAGGAGAGATGGGTTGATTCTGCAAATTTCTATCCTTATTAGGTGCAAACTGCACACCGCCACCGTAATGGTCCAGTACTTCATCTAAAGTTTTGAAACGGCCATCGTGCATATAAGGTGCCGAGTACTTGATATTGCGCAAGGTAGGTGCTTTAAATTTGCCATTGTCAGCTATACTTTTAGTAACGATACCATAACCATTATCTTTGAAATCAAGCAAGGTAGCTGCATAATCCAGGCCATTATTAAAAAAATCATCCGAAGTGGTCATCGGAGTATTATGGCAGTGACCACACTCCATGTCAGGAAGGTCAGGATCATCATCAAAATAAAGACCTAGACCTATCAGTTCCAAGTCAGTGTAGAAGTCAAGACCTTGCTGTATTTTATCAAACTTCGAATCCTTTGAAATCAATGTTCTCTCAAATTGAGCAATCGCCTTTGCTGCTAGCTCCTTTGTGATTTCAGAACGGTCACTGATTCCAAAAGCTTCTCTAAACATTTTGGGATAATATGGATGTCTTTTGAACCTTTTGATAACGGTGTCCCAAGTGGTGTGTAACTCAACGGGATCTTCTACAGGTAGTAGTGCTTGGGCTTCAAGGCTTGCAGCGCGACCATCCCAAAAAAAACCGGACTTAGAGAAACCAACATTAATTAATGTCATGCTACTACGACTACCTTGTAAACCATCAATGCCGGTACTAAAAGCTTTTCCGTCTGTAAAACTAAACTCAGGCTGATGGCAGGAACCACATGACATTGTACTGTCACCTGATAGGATAGGGTCGTAAAACAAAAATCTACCAAGCTTAATACCTTCCACAGTCATTGGATTATCAGCGGGAATATACATTTTAGGAAAATAATCAGGTATATCAAGTGTATATGCTTGCGGTTGATAAGGTATATTTTCCAAATCACCCTTCCTAAGCTCATCCTTATCGCAGGAAGCAAAACATAATAATGCAGTAAGTAATGCAAAAATGACAATTCTCAATTTCATATAATGACTATTTAGTGCAAATACGGAACTCCTCTTAAATACAATAGGGTCAATCAGAATTGTTTTCATAAATAACATAATATCCTATCTGTATGTTGCTTTGTCAGGCACTCATTCTAAAAATTTCAATAAGTATCCTTCAAAATTTTGATAAAAAGAAAGCTTGTAATGATTATAAATTCATATGAAAGAACATTTTATAATATTATAATGGGAAATTATGTATCTTTGCAGCACAAACAATAAGACAGTAAAATATTTGGAATCATGAAAAGTTTTTTTCGTTTATCAATGGTCAGTTTTATTCTGGCAATGTTGATAAGCTTTGAAGGTCAATCAGCTTCAATTTCTTCTTCAAAAACGGATATCTTAAAGATAAGCAATAAAGTAAGTTCAGAATTTTCAGAATATGTGATGCTGGACACTCTTAAATCCTATATCTCCGGAACCATTCTGACTCCTAGAGGTGATGGTCTAAAGGATGTCTCAGTTAAATTTACTGTTCATCCGCAATTGGCTAATTATCCTAAAGAGACTAAAAGCAATACATCAGGACAATATAATGCTGACCACTATCAAGGGTATGACTATACGATTGCTTTAGAAAAAAATGATGATCATAATAATGGTGTGAGTACACTGGATATGGTATTCATTCAGCGGTATATCTTGGGTATTGACACTTTTACTGTGTATCAAAAGGTTGCAGCTGATGCCAATGATGATGGCAAAATCACTGCAGCAGATTTAACCGAAATCAGAAAGCTACTTTTAGGAATTAAACCTAGGCTAACTAATCAAAGCTGGCGATTCTCACTTAAAGGGACTCCAATTCTTCTTTCTCCTATTAATTTTATGGAGTATGTTGCAGTCAAAAATCTGGCAAAAGATATGTCTGGTTATGATTTTACTGCAATCAAAATAGGCGATGTAAATTATAGTGCAGAAGTACACTTAAATGATCAACACATATCTAAACGCAGTACACAAAAATTACTGCTCTGTACTGACAATGTGACACTACAGCCTGGTGAGAATATACGCATTCCTGTGCGAGCAGAAAAATTGAATGATGTCTTTGGCTTCCAATATACATTGAATCTTAATAACGCATCATTTGTAGGTATTGAGAAAGGAGTTTTAGATATAACTGACGAGAATATATGGATAAAAACACCCGATCAAATGACTTTGAGTTACTCAGAAGCGTTGCCGATAAGTGCAAGTCAAAACGATGTGTTGTTTACGTTGGTAGTTAGAGCGGATCAATTGGCACAACTCAAGGATGTGATTCATTTGAATTCTGATTTTACTGATGCAGAATATTATGATAAAGCATTTAATGTTGGTGACGTTCAACTGCTGGTCAATAACAGTAATTTCAGTGCGGTTCAATTACACCAAAATATGCCTAATCCTTTTAGTGATGAAACAGTAATTTCATTTGAAGTAGCTGAAGCTCAGCCGATATCTTTAACTTTTTATGATTTATCAGGTAAAGTGTTAGGAAAATATGAGATGCAAGCCGTCCCGGGAAATAATATTATGAGATTAACCAAAGATATGCTAGGCGTGTCAGGAACGGTATTTTATTCTTTGCAAGCCGCAGATGCCGTTATTTCTAAAAAGATGATTATCATTGAATAGTAATCCCTTGATATGATATAACAAAAAAAGCGACCTTGCGTCGCTTTTTTTTAATCCATATGTAAATCACCTTATTTCCATCCTCCACCAACAGCACGGTATAATTGTACCATTGCGTTCAGTCTTGAAAACGCTGTATTAGTAACAGCAAGTTGTGCATTCAATGCATTTTGTCTTGCAGTCAGCACTTCAAGATAATTTGCCAGGCCGTAATTCAACAATTCTTCAGAATATTCAATTGCTTGTGTATATGCCTGATATTCTTGCTGTTTTAATTGAATTTTCTCTTTATCTCTCTGCAAAGTGTATAGGGCATCGGAGACTTCTTTACTTGCTGTAAGTATGGTTTGCTTATAATTGAGATAAGCAGCTTCCTGCTGTGCCCTTCTTACTTCATATTGAGTTCTTACTTGCCTTCCATTGAAAATCGGTTGAGCCAGCGAACCGACAATGGATGCAAATAAGGAGTTGACATTAAACAGCTTTTCGAATGTTAGACTTTGTAAACCTCCTCCGGCAGTAAGCCTCAATGAAGGATAAAAGTTGCTTCTAGCCACATTCGTCAGTTCAAAAGCACTAATCAAGCCATTTTCTGCTGCCAACACATCTGGCCTATTGCTAAGTAGTTGTACAGGCACACCAATAGAAAACAAAGTATCCATAGTCTGCGATTCCAGTGCGTTTCTGTCGATACCATGCGGGGATTCACCCATCAAGACACACATGGTGTTTTCCATCAGTTTGATATTATTGTCAATATCAAGGAGCAAGGCCTGAGCATTAAAAAGTTGAGCTTCTGTTTGTTTAACAGCTACTTCTGTAACATATCCGGATGATTTTAAAGCATTGATAGTTTCTATGCTTTGCTTTCTTGTCTCAATAGTTTCCTCAGTTATATTTCGTTGAGCATCAAGAGATACTAACTGATAGTAAGCAGAAGCCACTGCCGATACAAGTCTTGATTTAATGGCTTGATGGGCAGCTACTGTTTGCATAAACTCAGCTCTTGTTGCACGGTCATTGCTTCTGATTTTACCCCAGATGTCAGCTTCCCATGACAAATTACCGAATAGTTCATATTGACCTAAGGTACTCCTTTCATCCAGGTTTTGCCCTGATAATGAATTGAGCGATGGGCTATTCATTGCATAGTCTGCACCGAGATTAAAAGTAGGAAAGTAGCCAGCTTTACCCTGACGAACATAGGCAGCAGCGACTTCAATTTGCTGCAAAGCCATGCGTATGTCAAGATTATTAGCCAAAGCTGTTGCAATGTAGTCTTGCAATTTTTCGTCTTTAAAAATCTCTCTCCAATCTAAATTAGCAATGCTGGAGGTGTCATCTGAAATTTGGTCTGATCTGAAATACTTTTCATCCACTACTTGCTCTGGTCTCACATAGGTTTTAGCCGTAAAACACGATTGCAAACTGAAAAGTACAACAAAAAGGCTTATATATTTTAGTGAATTCATATTTGTCAAATAAAATCGTGATTAAGATTGTACATTTTCTTTATTTTCAAATACCACTGGTGTGATTTTCTCCTGAATATACTGAAATATCACATAAAACACAGGTACTGCTAATACACCTAATACTGTTCCTACCAACAAACCACTGGCGGCACCTGTTCCGATAGAACGGTTGCCTGTTGCTCCGATTCCTGTAGCAAGCACCAATGGCAACATTCCAAAAATAAATGCAAATGAAGTCATCAGGATTGGTCGGAGACGAGCTTTAGCCGCATTAACAGCTGACATGCCTATAGATTCACCATGCCGTCTTCTTTGCAGCGCAAATTCAACTATCAAGATGGCGTTTTTAGCTAGAAGTCCAACCAGCATAATCAATGCTATTTGAAAATAGATGTTATTTTCAAGGCCTGCTAGTTTTTGTCCTAAAAAAGCCCCCATCACCCCAAAAGGCAAAGAAAGAATGATTGATAACGGTTGTACAAAACTGTCGTACTGTGCAGCTAATAGAAAATATACAAAAATCAAACTCAGTAAAAAGATGATAATTGCTTGTGATCCTGCTTTAACTTCTTCTCTTGTCAGACCTGTATAATCTATGCCATAATCAGAAGGTAGTGCTTTGGCTGCGACCTCATTAACAGCATTAATCGCATCACCGGTACTATAACCTTGTGCATTGGCTCCAGTCACTTTTACAGAGGTAAATAGATTATACCGATTGATAGATTGTGGCCCAAATACTCTTTTGAGCGTAACAAACTGAGAAACTGGCGTCATTTTGCCGGATGATGTTCTGACATATAGCTGGCTCAGACTATTTACATCCATTCTGGATTCAGGCAGTGACTGTACCATAACTCTATATTGCTTGCCATATTTGGAAAAATCAGTCGTATAGATTCCACCGATGTAGCCTTGCATGACTGATAGAATACTAGCAACAGACACACCTGTTTCTTCAGCTCGCTCTACATTGATGACCATTTCGTACTGAGGAAATTTTGTATTGAAAGGCGACTGTGCAAATTGGATTTCAGGCCTTTGCATCAAATCTGAAAGAAATTCTTTAGACACTTCATCTACTTCGCTGATTTCATGGCCGCCTTTGTCTAGCAACACAATCTCAAAACCTGCATTTGCTCCAAATCCTGGCACACTTGGTGGAGTGAAGAAAATGATTTGTGCATCCGCAATGCCTGATACTGCTTTGTATAGTGATTTGACAATCTTATCAAAAGAGAGATTAGGATCTTTTTTTCTTTCGTCAAAAGGCTTCATACGGATAAATCCAAGTCCATTATTGCTACCAGTACCTGAGAAGAAGCTCCTACCTGTAGAAATCGTCATTCCTTTGATACCTGGAAGTTGGTTTACCGTTTTTTCGATTTCTCTCATGACATTATAAGTACGTTCCATTGAAGCTCCAGGAGGCAATTCTACATTGGTAAAGATAATACCTCGATCTTCAGTAGGTACAAAACCTTTCGGCATCGTGTTGTTAGACCACAGCATGATTAGAACAGCAAGAACAAGCCCTACGCCAACCAACCATTTATTACGTATGATATAAGACACCAACATCCCATATCTAGTGGTTGTAGCGTGGAAAGCTGCATCAAACTTATGGAAGAACTTCTGAATAAAGTTCTTATTGGCATAAGATTCATCTTCATGATTGCCTTTCAGGAATAACGCACATAGCATAGGGCTCAAAGAGAGTGCATTGACGGCTGAAATGGCTATAGCTACGATGAGCGTGATACCAAACTGCTGATAAAAAACACCTGTTGGCCCTTTCAAAAAGGTAACTGGAATAAAAACAGATGCCATAACAAGCGTAATGGAAATGATAGCACCTGTTATTTCGCTCATTGCACTGACGGTTGCTGCTTTAGAATCTTTCTCACCTTTTTCAAGTTTGGCGTGTACTGCTTCTACTACAACAATCGCATCATCTACTACAATTCCGATAGCGAGTACTAAAGCAAAGAGTGTTAAAAGGTTGAGTGAATATCCAAAAAGATTGAGGAAAAAGAAGGTGCCTATGATAGATACCGGAACTGCAATGGCAGGAATTAATGTTGATCTAAAATCTTGAAGGAAGATAAATACAACAATAAATACCAGAATAAAGGCCTCTATCAAAGTTGTGATGACTTTAGAAATCGATGCTTCCAAGAACTCATTTGTATCAAAATTTATAGTGTAGCTAATACCTTCAGGAAGGCTTTTTTCTACTTCTTTCAAATAAGCTTTGATATTATTGTTGATCTCTCGTGCATTAGATCCAGGCGTTTGAAATATTCCCATACTCATTGCTGGGTATCCGTTGTTTTCACCCACACCTGAATAGCTCAATGCATCAAGCTGGATTTCTGCCACATCTTTTAAACGTAAAAACTGTCCATTCCCTAGGGATTTGATAACGATATCTTCATATTCTTGTACTTTGTCATATTTGCCTTTGTATCGGATTACATATTCAAATGAACTTCCAGAGTTGCTACCTAAAAATCCGGCAGCTGCTTCGCGGCTTTGCTCATTAATGGATGAAGTAACATCTGTAGGCATAAGCCCATAGGCAGCCATTTTGTCAGGCTTAAGCCAGATACGCATAGCGTAAGTTTTGCCCCCAAAGGCATTAGCATCTCCAACCCCTTTAATCCGTTTTATTTCAGGAACAACATTAATGTTGAGATAATTTTGCAGAAAAATATCATCATAAATCGGGTTAGTCGAGTAGAATGATAAGTACATCAACGCACTCGATTGCTGTTTTTGTGTCACCACTCCCGATCTCGTCACTTCTGCAGGAAGCAATGGTGTAGCTCTGGCTACCCGGTTTTGCACATTGACGGCTGCAATATCTGGGTCAGTTCCTTGTTCAAAAAAAACCTGTATATTGGCAGAACCATCATTGGAAGCAGATGAAGTAATGTAAATCATGTTTTCTACACCATTGACTTGCTCTTCAATAGGAATAATAACACTTCGCATTACAGTCTCTGCATTGGCTCCTGGGTAATTAGTATTAATACTTACTGTAGGTGGAGCAATTTCAGGGTATTGAGTGATGGGCAGATTGATTAAGCCCAAGATACCCAATATAACGATCAAAATAGATACAACCGCTGAAAGTACCGGTCTATTTATAAATGTTTTTATCATGACCTAAATACCGGTTTTATTGCATTAACAATACTGTCTAAGGGAGTAGCGACACTTTGAATGACAGCTTTTGGTCTTAACTTACCTACACCTTTTCCTACTACTTTATCACCAACTTGAACGCCAGATCCAATTACTGCCATATTGTTTTCTCTAGCGATTACCTTAACAGGAACGTTAATAATGGTGTCGTTAGTAACCTTATAGACGTAAGTAGCACCTTGTTGTTCGAAAGCAGCGGATTCAGGTACGACCATTACATTTTTAAGATGCTGTGGAATGCGAATCGTTCCGCTGTTTCCATTGCTCAGTAGTTTTGCTTGATTGTCAAAAGTAGCTCTAAATTGAATGGTACCGGTTTGCGGATTAATTTGCCCTGTCACCGTATTGATCTTTCCTTTTTTGTTATAGGTTTGTCCATTAGGTAGTATAAGTTCAACTTCTGGTAAATTAATCAACTTTTGTTTGACAGTCTCGCCTGGTGTTTGATTCAAAAAGTCAAAATACTCACTTTCATTCATCGAAAAATAAGCATATACTTCTTCCGTTTCTGAAACAGTAGTAATAGGCATTGGATCACCAGGACCTACCAGGCTTCCCTCTCGGTAATTGATGGCGCCAACAATACCGCTAATTGGACTTCTTACGACTCCAAAATTAATATTTGCTTGAATAGCACCAAGGCCTGCACTTGCTTGTTTCTTAGCTGCATTGGCTTGCTCTAATTGGCCTTTTGAGCGTAATAAGTTAGCTTTTGCTGTCTCTAGTTGGACATTGCTGATGATGCCTTTTGCAACAAGTGGGGTCAGTTTATCTACTTCAACTTGTGCAGCTGTTACAGCGGCTTTAGCGGCAGATATAGTGGCATCAGCAGCAGCTACTGCTGATTGTGCAGCTACAGCATCTTCTGACTGAATTTTGGTTTCGAGCTTGAATAAAGGTTGTCCTTTAGAGACCATTTGCCCCTCATCTACATATACGTGAGTGATATATCCTGATATCTTTGCACGAACAGCATTATTGACCTTACCTTCAATACTCACCGGATAGGTCTGGTAAGAAGTAATATCACGCGTGACTACATCTACAACGGGTACTGCAGGCGGTGGTGGAGCCTGCATTTGACTATCTTTTTTGCAGGAAAGAATAGAAATGAAGAGGAGTGCAGCTAAGGCACTATAATTGAATATTCTCATACAAGATTAAATTGAATGGGTTATTTTATCTATTTTGTTAATTGTTTTTGTAAGGTTTTTGATGGCATAATCCAGATGCTCAATATATATACTGGTTTTTATGACAGCATCTTGATGAAATGTTGAATGTGCGTCTTGATGAAACTGTACCAACTTCTCAACAAGATATTTCTCTCTGATCAGATCTTTTCTTATTTTTTTAAGCCTGATTTCAAGATACTGAGAAGTAAGTTTGTACCTGCGCTTTCTTTCTCCGATCTTATTAAATTGAATAAGAAAATCATATTGAACAAGGAGGTTTAAATTGGTGGACACAGAACTTTTACTGACGTGGAATGTATCAACAAGCTCATCAAATGTAAAGCCATCAGGCCGATCATTCACTAAAATAAAAGAAAATATTTTAGCTGCCAAAGGAGGCAGTTTTGCCGACTCAATATGGTGTGTTACTAAATCTTCGATCAATGTTGTTTTGACTGAATCTTCCAATTTGCTCACAAAATTTTTGCAAATATACAGTTGGTTCGGTTAGAACCGAACTAAATAAAATGTGGTTTAACATATATTTAGTATTTGAGAAATATTGATATATGAATGTCTGCACTTAAAACACTGCATTGCCTTTAGTTTATAATTCTCTATAAGGTGCTATTCAAATCTTAAAATCCTTTGACATCATCATCACCACGATGGTCAGCTGCTCCATGAAGTTGGCCGCCATCATCAATCAAAATTGCTTCCACTCGCCCTATATTATCTCTATCTTCAAATTTATGGCCTATACTATAGAGTATTTTTCTTTCTGATTCAGATATCGCACCTTTTTCGCAATAGATTACATCAGGAAGCCATTGATGATGAAATCTCGGTGCTTGAACTGCTTCATTGATATTCATACCATAATCGATGACATTAATGATGGTTTGAAATACGGATGTAATGATGGTCGAACCACCTGGAGTGCCTACCACAATTTTCAACGAATTGTCTTTAGTCACAATGGTAGGTGTCATTGAGGAGAGCATACGCTTATTGGGTTCTATCTTATTAGCTTCTGCACCAATCAGACCGTATAAATTGGGTGTACCGGGTTTTACAGAAAAATCATCCATCTCATTATTCAGAAGAAAACCTGCTCCTTTGACGACGATGTAAGAACCGTAGGAGCCATTGAGTGTGGTTGTCACGGATACCGCATTACCGTATTGATCCACGATGCTGTAGTGTGTTGTTTCTTCACTTTCTACCATGCCATGTTTGATATCCTCACTTTTGCTAGCTTGCCTTGGATTGAAATCACTCATTCTTTGCTCTAAATAAGTAGGATCAATCAACTTTGATGTAGGCACATGAACAAAATCGGGATCTCCTAAATAGTAGGCTCTATCTGCATACACACGTCGTTCTGCTTCGGTAATCAAGTGAACAGATGCTGCAGACTGAAACTTCAGAGCGTCTATAGGGTAGGGCTCTACCATTTTTAGCAATTGGGCTAGTGCTATTCCTCCAGATGATGGTGGTGGCATAGAGATGATATCGTATCCGCGGTAGGTTGTTTTCAATGGTTCGCGCCACACTGAATGATAATTTTTTAAATCATCAAGTGAAATTAATCCTTTCCCTGCATTCTTTTCGTCCACTATGAGTTGCGCAGTTTCGCCTTCGTAAAAGCCAGCTCTACCATTTTTGCTGATTCGCTTTAGTGTTGAAGCTAGTTCTGATTGAACCAATAAGTCACCTGCAGCCCAAGCCTCTTTTTCAAAAGATGTCGTATGGCGATTGTATTTTTTAAAATTGTCCTGAGCTGCGTTTAGATGAGCAGCTTCAGCTTCAGTAATCCGAAAGCCTTTTTCGGCTAGCTCGATAGCAGGTGATATTAGTTTTGTCCAGTCACGAAGTTTACTGTACTTTTCATATGCCTGGTACATACCATCTACAGTGCCTGGTACACCTGCTGCAAGATGTCCGTATTTACTGAGATCTTCTATAGCATTACCATCTTTGTCAAGATACATATCCGTTGTAGCACGAGCTGGCGCCTTTTCTCTATAATCAAGTGTAGTGCTTTGGCCATCTGCACTTCGGTACACTAAAAATCCACCACCACCAATGTTGCCAGCTCCCGGATAACAAACAGCTAAAGCAAATTGCACCGCTATGGCTGCATCAATCGCATTGCCGCCTTGCTTTAAGATATTGATACCTGCAGCTGAAGCCAATGGATGTGCACTCACTACCATCGCACTATCTGAACTAATAGATTTTGTGCTGGTGTATGGAACTGGATTTTCCTTATTGATTTTGCAACTAACAATTAAAAATATTAAGAAAAAGTATAATATATTTCTAAGTGTCAATGAAAATGTTTTACTTTGCATCTTAAAATAATTTGGCATAAAGATATTGTTTTTTAAAATCTTTGCGTTAATAGCAGTAGTGAATTTTTTTAAACGGCTATACGCTATTGATTAAGAGATAATATAAAATCACTATTTAAGATGATGATGCAAAAAAAATGGTACATTCTTATCCTGGTATTATCTATAAATACGCTAACATATGGACAGAAGTTTGTCAATGAATTTCTCAATATTGGAGTAGGCGCCAGGGCACACGGCATGTCAGGCGCTATAGTCGCTTCCGTCGATGATGGTACTGGAGGCTACTGGAATACTGCCGGAATGATAGGTGTAAATGGAAATCTGCAATTGAATGCGATGCATGCCAAGTGGTTTGGTGGTATAGCCAATTACGATTATATCTCACTGGCTAAAAAGATTGATGGTCACCGCAAGCAGGTAGCTGCTTTTTCGTTTATACGACTGGGCGTAGATAACATACCTAATACCCTCAACTTGATAGGCCCTGATGGTACGGTAGATTACAATCGGGTGACCAATTTTTCAGCAGCAGATTATGCCGGTATCTTTTCTTATGCGAGATCACTCGATGCTGAAGATAGACTAGCTGTCGGAGCTAATGTGAAGGTAATCCACAGGTCAATAGGTTCATTTGGTAAAGCATGGGGTTTTGGTGCAGATGTGAGTGCCCAATATAAGGTCAATGACAACTTTAGAGTAGGCGCATCAGCCAGGGACATTACAACTACTTTCAATGCATGGTCATTTAACCTTACTGATGAAGAAAAACAAGTTTTTGAGGCTACAGGTAATGATATACCAGTGAGCAGTACAGAATTGACCTTGCCACGATTAGTACTAGGTGGAGCCTATATGTTTACCAGTGGTAATTTTAGTTATCTAGGCGAATTAGACCTGAATATATCCACTTATGGCACAAAAGCGGCATTGGTTTCAGCCGATCATTTTAGTATTGACCCTGCATTAGGCATAGAAGTGGGCTACAATGATAAAGTTTTTGTTCGTGGCGGGCTCGGCAATATCCAGTCGGTGATAAATCCTGTAAATACTGCAAAAAGAAAATTTGAAGTACAACCTAATGTTGGGCTAGGACTTAAACTTGGACGGCTAAAAGTGGACTATGCACTTGCTAATATCGGGAGTGTAAGTGGCGTGTTGGTATCGCATATCTTTAGTTTAGGTATTGACTTTGTACCCAGAGACTAACTCCTGAAAATTAAGGATGTAATAGTTTGAATTGAAATTTTTAGGCCACAAATCAATTCAATTCATTAGCACATGACCGTATGTGAGTTAGGTGAGCATTAAGTGTCATTTTAATGTTGTATGCTTTAAATTTTAAGGCTTCACATGATTACAATTGATACAATTAAAAATAGAAATCAATATCAAAATTGGCATAAAATATTGGGTAGCGTATTGTTATTTTTTGAACATTTATTCAAATGCTTCTTTTACCAATTGATACAACGGATCAACTTAGTTATTATAAATTTAATCATCTTTGCATCTTTAATATACAATCACAATGCCTGTTACCGCTCAGCATCCGTCCGAAATTGCTATTGAAGATTATCAGTATGACTTACCCGAGGATCGAATCGCCAGATTTCCATTAGAGCAGCGAGATGCATCAAAGCTGCTTATATATAGGCAAGGCAAAATTGTCGAAGACAAATTCCAAAATCTTGTTGACTATCTTCCTGAAGATGCATTGATGCTCTTCAATGAAGCAAAGGTGGTACACGCCAGACTATATTTTTACAAGCAAACGGGCGGCAAATTAGAGATTTTTTGTTTAGAGCCGGACAGCCGGTATGCCGATATCACTACGGCCATGAATGAACAAAACTCAGTTTATTGGAAGTGTTTGGTAAAAGGTGCCGGAAAGTGGAGAAATGATGATGTGGCTACACTAGAAGTGAATTACACTGATCAACAACATCAGAAAGTTACGTTGAAGGCTACAGCTCAAAAAATTGAGCATATAGGCAACTCATTCATCATACGGCTTGACTGGCACACAGACCAAAATGTTCCAATGAGTTTTGCTGAATTTCTTGAGTATGCAGGAAAGCTTCCTATTCCACCATATCTTAAACGAGAAGCCCAAGCTTCTGATGAAGTGCAGTATCAGACTATATTTGCAGAAAAAGAGGGTAGTGTGGCAGCGCCTACTGCTGCCCTTCATTTTACGCCCAAAGTCGTGGAAAGGCTTACAAAAAAGAACATTACCCTAGAAAAGCTAACGCTGCACGTAGGTGCGGGTACTTTTATGCCTGTGAAGTCAGACACAATGGCAGGGCATGAAATGCACGCTGAGTGGATCGACGTCTCTCGAGAAGTAATACATCGTGTTTTGACTACTGTGAAGGAAGATAGAAAGATAATTGCTGTAGGTACAACATCAGCACGTACCCTGGAAAGTTTGTACTGGATCGGATTGCAGATATGTCGTCATGAATGGAGTGATGAAAAACTACATAGCATAGCAGTGCAGCAATGGTATCCTTATGGCAGGACAGAAGAATTTTCAACGGAAGAAGTACTTCAAGCCTTAATTCAATATTTGGATGATCGGCATTACGAACGCATTGTCACCCGCACCCAATTGATAATTGCCCCCGGATACACATTCAAACTCCTACACGGACTCGTGACTAATTTCCATCAGCCGGCATCAACGTTGCTCTTAATGGTTTCAGCACTAATAGGTGAGCAATGGAAAGAAATCTATCGGTATGCATTGAACCATGATTTCCGTTTTTTAAGTTATGGTGACGGCAGCCTGATATGGAAATAGACCATTGATCATTGAAATTCTTTTCTTTGACCCAAATCACACATTAGATTTTTAGTACCTCACATTACTACTTTATATCTATTTTGGTAGTCATTTTTATGTCTTGATATACTATAAGTATGCCTGCTGATAGAAATCTCTCAGCCTCATAGCTCTAGTTCACATCATTTCTTTTCAGAATAAAGTCAAATAATGAATAAGGGTCAAATGTTTTCAATGACTTTTTGCATCTTGGCTTGCACCTCAGTTGCGATGTTGCTTAAGGCTTCGTTTTCTACAGCCTGCATGGATGCTACTGGATCGATAGCTGATATTTCAACTTTGCCATCTTCGTATTGTTGTAGAATGACATTGCAAGGTAGCATAGTTCCAATGTGTGCTTCGTGGCTCAATGCTTTAAAGGCAAACTGCGGATTGCAAGCACCAAGGATAATGTATGGCCGGAATTCAACTCCCAGTTTATTATACAATGTTGCTGACATATTGATTTCATTCAGTACTCCAAAACCTTCTTGTTGCAAGGCTTTGGTAACTCTTTCTTTGGCCTGGTCAATTGTACCGGTTATAGTTTTTGAAAAATGATAAGACATGGTATAATGAATTATGTTATCATTATAATGTGTTTATGCAAGGCTTTGTTTTAAAATATTTGTGATAAAGGTTACATAAAGATTCGTTGATAGAGAAGGTATTAATAAATAAATTAATCCCCAGTATTGAACTTATATTTATCAATGTTCATTTCAAAATTCATTATTTTAGTTTCTTTAATCAGAGGTTAGTTTGTTTTAGTTATATGGATTAAAGATGGATTGGTTAGGCGTTTTCTATTGCGAATAATTTAATAGCATTTATAAAGATTGTAGTAATTTTCACGCCATTAAGTATATATAAAATCCTTATCTTTGCGTTTTTCGTATTAAAAATAAAAGTTTAAAAAGAAAAAGTATGCTTTACAGATTGAATTTAATACTGATTTTCTGTTTGTTAGGTCTTAATATGCAGGCACAATCAGATGATCCAGTATTACTTAAAGTAGGTAATTCAGACGTTCATGTTTCTGAGTTTAAGTATATCTACGAAAAAAATAATGGTGAAGGTGCCGATTATGGTACGAAAAGCCTGACGGAATACCTTGATCTTTATACTAAATTTAAACTCAAAGTAGAGAAAGCACGAGAATTGCAACTTGATACCATATCTTCGCTTAAGCAAGAGCTCGAAGGTTATAGAAAACAACTGGCAGGGTCATATCTGATAGATAAAGAAGTGACAGATGCCTTGCTTAAGGAATTGTATGGAAGGATGGATTATGATGTAGAATTTGCACATATTTTTATGCCACTTCCGGAACATGCAGCACGGTCACAACAAGAAGAAGTGCTTGCTAAAATGAGAGAAGCCAAATCTAAACTCGTAGCAGGTGTAGATTTTAGCAAAGTGGCTTCACTTTATTCCGAAGATAAAAATACTAATGTTAATGGTGGATACATGGGATATATGACTGCCAAACTGCCTTCTGGGTTTTATAACCTAGAGACGGCCATTTATGAAACGCCTATTGGAGCTATTTCAGATATTGTCAGGACAAAGATCGGTTATCATATAGTTAAGGTAATAAACAAACGTAAGGCAAGAGGTATTGTTGAAGTAGCTCAAATATTAATAGATGGTGACAATTTTAAGCTTGCGGACAGTATTTACCACTTAGTTTTAAAAGGTGAAGACTTTGAAACACTAGTCAAAAAATATTCTATTGATAAGAATACGATTAGAAGTGGTGGAAGGTTGGCGCCATTTGGTATCAACACTTATGATACTGTATTTGAGACCACATCATTCCTACTCAAAAAGGATGGTGATGTATCCACACCTGTTAAGACTACATCCGGATATCATATCATCAAGCGTCTGCATAAATATGATAAAGACACGTATGATATATTTGTCAAGAAAATGAAAGCCCAATTAAGCAAGGATGAAAGGTTTGATATTGCAAAAGTCAAGCTGGTGGACGAAATTAAAAAATCTGCAGGTTTTAAGGAGAATAAAGAAGCATTAACTAAGTTTAAATCGACACTTACTGAAGAATTCTATACCTACAAGTGGATGCCGGATGAAAATATTAGTAAAGAAATGCTGATCTCAATAGGCAAGGATGAATATTCAGTAGCGTCTTTTGGTGATTTCTGTAAAAAGAACACTAAAATTAGGTTGAGATATGATCGATCAAAGCCTATTACTGAAACTGTTGATGAATTGTACAAGGAGTTCATAAATGAATCAGCTTTGAGTTATGAGGAGCAAAGTTTAGAAACAAAGTATCCTGATTTTAAATCACTCATGCGTGAATATCAGGAAGGGATTTTACTATTCGAAGTAACCAAGATGAATGTGTGGGACAAAGCCAATCAGGATACAATTGGTCTTAAAAACTTTTTCCAAGAAGTAAAAGATAAATACGTATGGCCTGAAAAAGCATCTTTGGCTGAAATTTCTATTTCAAATGTTGATAAAAAAACAGCCGATAAAATTAGAAAATATGTTATAAAAAATGACCTATCCCGATTAGATAAGAAATATAATAAAAAAAGTAAAATTGTTTCTTACATTACAAAAGAAGTAGAAAAAGGTGATCTTGAAATGGCAAATCTGAAATGGGAAAAGAGAGCAGTAAGTCCATTAATAGTAGATGAAAGCGGAATGAATTACACCTTGCGGAAAGTATTGGATATCTTACCCTCAAGGCCTAAAACTTTGGCAGAAGCAAGAGGTTACGTTGTTGCTGATTATCAAGAACACCTTGAAAAGGAATGGTTACAACAACTGTACAAAGAATACAATGTTGTAGTCTATAAAGATGTTTTTAATAGTTTAAAAAAGAACTAATTGAAGTATCAAAAGCGATTTATTGTCATAGGCGTAATTTTGATTGCTTTTCTCGGATGTGAAACATTTACTTCTAATGGAAGTGATGTAAAGGACTCTATTGTCGCTAAAGTAGGGAGTAAAGAATTATATCAGTCTCAGTTAAGCCAAATAGTCCATGAAGGTATGTCTAAAACTGATAGCGCCGCTATTGTTGATGGATTTATACACTCCTGGATAAAGGAGAATCTCATGGTTGCAGAAGCGGAGAAAAATGTTGCAGCAGATATTAATATCAACAAACTTGTGGATGAGTATCGTTCATCACTTTTAGTATATAATTTTGAGAAACGACTGGTTGAAACACGGCTTGACACCATTGTTACTGCTGAGGAAAAAGCAAGATATTACGAGGAACATAAGAACATGTATCTTTTGTCTCATCCATTATTTAAATGTATCATCGCAAGGGTACCAGCTAGATCACACGAAATACCTATTCTCAATAAAACATTTAGTAAGTCTGATATTGAATCCATTATGCAAGTGGCAAGAGAGCGTGCTGCTTTTCATTATCTTGACACTACGGCCTATATGACGATGGAAGATTTACAATCACTTTTACCGGAAGGTTCTCTTAAAAAGGAGGATCTGGCAGGACATTCTATGGTACACAAAAGAGACAAAGACCACGAAATATTTGTTAAAGTCCTTAGGTTTTACGACGAAAAAACGATTCCTCCGTTTGATTTTATTGAAGGGAAATTGACTAAGAGTATATTGAGCGAGCGCAAAATACAACTGCTTAAGAATTATAGAGAGGAGTTGTACCATAAAGGACTTGCTGATAAAAAATTTGAAATTATTAAATTTGAATGAGAAGTAGTAAATTAAAACTAACAAGATTGATCATTGTGAGTGCACTTTGTGTGTCATTTACAATGACACATGCACAAGTAAAATTGATAGATCAGGTTGTAGCTAAAGTGGGTAGTGAATATATCTTGCTTTCTGATGTGGAAGAAGAATATTCATATGCAAAATCGAAAAACCCATCGCTCAATGAAGATGTCAAATGCGCTATACTGGACAATCTCATTGCACAAAAACTAATTGTTTATCAAGCGAAATTAGATAGTGTAGAGGTGAGTGACTCCGAAGTAGAAGCGCAACTAAACTATAGGTTTGATGCAATTTTGCAACAGATGAATGGCGATGAAGCATTCTTTGAAGAATACTATGGCGCATCTGTTAATGAGATGAAGGATCGATACAGAGAAGATCAAAAGCAAAAGATCCTTGCAGAACGAATGCAAGATAAGCTCATGGCAGATATTGAAATTACACCTAAGGAAGTAGAAGCTTTTTTCAATAAGATTCCTACGGACTCTCTGCCATACTACAAATCAGAAATGGAAATTTCAGAAATAGTAACATTGCCTAAAGTTAATCCCATTTCTCGGCAAAAAGCATTAGACAAAATAACAGATATTCGAGATAAAGTTATCAAAGGAGAAATGAAATTTGAGGATGCTGCCTCTAAATATTCTATGGATCCTGGATCAGCTGTTAAAGGTGGTGATCTTGGATTTGCTAAAAGAGGTGTTTATGTGCCCGAGTTTGAAGCTACAGTATTTAGCCTCTCTAAAGATGAAATCTCAGATATCATTGAAACAGAATTTGGTTTTCACTTTATACAACTATTAGAAAGAAGAGGCAATTCGGTGCGCGCTAGACACATACTCATCAAGCCTGAAATTACAGAGGATGATCTTGAAAAAGTCCGTGTCTTGCTGGATTCTGTCAGAACACTAGTTGTAAATGATTCGATGACTTTCCCTCAAGCAGTACTAAAATATTCAGTGAAGACAATTCCATCATATGCTAATAGTGGACGAGTAAAAAACTATAACACCAATAATACATTTTTTGCTGCTGATGACTTGGACCCTGACACCTATTTTGCAGTGTACAATCTAAAACCAGGTGATATTTCTAAGCCTATTTTGATTACAATGCCCGACGGAATGAAAGCATACAGGCTAGTGCAGTTGAACAGCATATCTAAGCCACACAAAGCCAACCTTAAAGAGGATTTTGACAAGATTAGTGAGTATGCAAAAGACAGTAAGAAAAATGAATATTTTCTAAAATGGCTTTATGGCAAAAGAAACGAAACATATATAGAAATAAGTCCACTCTTTAAAGATTGTAATCTTGAAGCCCGAAAATCTTGATTGAAATAAGTGGAGAATACCGGATTCGAACCGGTGACCTCTTGCCTGCCAGGCAAGCGCTCTAGCCAACTGAGCTAATTCCCCCTTTTTAGAAGAATGTTGCAAAAATATAAATTTTTTAAAACTCAAGCGATTTTTCATTTAAAATTCTATTTACAGTAAGCATGACCTTTGACCAGATTATCAAGGATATCAAAGCCAAAAAATACAGCCCTGTTTATTTTCTGACTGGTGATGAGCCTTACTATATTGATCAGGTTGCGGAATTGATAGAAAATTCAGTGTTGAATGAAGGAGAGAAAGCTTTTAATCAGGTCATCGCTTATGGAAAGGATACTGAGTTTAAGACTATTGTTGATGAGGCAAGACAGTTTCCTATGATGTCACCATATAGGGTAATCATTCTTAAGGAAGCCCAGGATATGCGCACCTTGCCTGAACTTGAATCCTATATTGCCAATCCTGCTCCTAGTAGCATCCTGGTAATCTGTTACAAGTACAAAAAGTTGGACAAGCGCTTAAAGTTTGCCAAGACAGTAGTCAGTAAGTCGGTATTTTTAGAAACTAAAAAGCTGTATGACAACCAGCTGCCAGGATGGATACAAGATTACTTAGCAAAAATTGGGTATAAAGCAAGTCCCAATGTTGTGGCATTACTAGCTAATTATATCGGATCGGATCTGAGCCGACTCACAAATGAAATCACAAAGCTGATCCTTAATGTGCCAAAGGGTAGTATGATCACGGAAGATCAGGTCAGAGAGTTTATTGGAATCAGTAAGGACTTTGATGTTTTTGAATTTCAGAAAGCAATAGGAGAACGAGATTTTAAAAAAGCGACATTGATTATGCATTACTTTATACATAATCCGGCTTCTAATCCGATTCCTATGATTATAGGCAGTTTGTATAATTATTTTAATAAAATTTACATGGCTGCTTATCATTCAGCCCTGGGCAATGCTGAGCTGGCAAAGATTCTGGGAGTTGTACCGATTTTCGTTCAGGAATACAGAAATGCTGCAAAAAATTATCCTATTGCTCAATTACAAAGGGTAATGCAAGCCTTGAAAATAGCGGATGAGCAGTCAAAAGGTATTGGCTCTGGTCGTTCCCGTGATGGTGCTGTTCTAAAAGATTTTCTCATCGCATGTATGGGTTCAAATATAAGCCAATAGCTACAACCTTACGGTACGTTGCCTTAAAAGATGATCTGCAAGGACGAGTGCAGCCATTGCTTCTACAATAGGCACAGCCCTAGGCACCACACATGGATCATGTCGCCCTTTCCCATCTATCGTTGTTTCATTACCATGTATATCTACAGTTTCTTGAGAGCGCATGAAAGTAGAGACAGGTTTGAAAGCAACATTGAAAGTGATGGGCATTCCATTGCTGATGCCGCCCTGAATGCCACCTGAATGATTGCTCCGCGTTAGGATATGACCATCTTGATTGTAAAAAAGATCATTGTGCTCTGAACCTCTCATCTTTACAGATTCAAAACCTGACCCGATTTCAAAGCCCTTTACTGCATTTATACTTAGCATTGCCTTTCCGAGATCAGCATGAAGCTTGTCAAATACTGGTGCACCTAATCCTGTAGGGCAATTTAAAATATGGCAGCTAATTTTTCCACCAATAGTATCGCCGGATTTTCTTACTGAGGAAATAAGATTGACCATTTGCTTTGTAGTAGCTGCATCAGGACATCTTATTATGCTATCTTCAATTTTAGTATAATCTATCACCATTGTAGGGAGATGGATGTCACCTACCTGACTGACAAATCCATATATTTGTATATTGAAATGATTGAGAAAAAGCTTGGCAATGGCACCTGCAGCGACTCGGGCAGCTGTTTCTCTAGCGGATGATCTGCCTCCACCATTATAATCACGATTACCATATTTTGCTTGATAGGTGTAATCTGCATGCGACGGCCTAAATACTTCCTTAAGATGGTCATAGTCTTTTGACCTTTGATTAGTATTAGGAATAAATATGCTAATAGGTGCACCTGTAGTTTTACCATCAAAGACTCCGCTTTGAATGACAAAATTCTCTGCTTCGTGGCGCTGAGTGACGATCCGTGATTGGCCTGGTTTGCGCCTTTCAAGTTCGGATCTGATAAATACATCATCTATTTCCAACCCAGACGGGCATCCATCGATTACAACACCGATTCCCACACCATGACTTTCTCCATAAGTGGTCACTCTAAATATTTCGCCAAATGTGTTTGCTGCCATACAGCAAAGATAGCTACTAAACTTTAAATAATAGTATCGTACATACTAAAAAGAAAAGGCTGCCCTGGTGGGCAACCTTTAATAACTAACTAAACTTTAACGTCTAAATTTCCAAATTCACATTAGTTGATGGAGCCAGTGCCATCTTTAAAATTGAGCTTGATGGTCTGATTTCCACCTGATACTTTTACTCTCTCTTGGTCCCCTCCTGTACCGCGGAATTCTATCTTACCGTTTAAGATGATGAATTCTGATTGCCACCAGTCACAAGCTAATGTGCTAGCTGATACGTGCATTCTTAGTTCCTTGTCTGCTACAAGATTTTTTGTAATGCTGATGTCGTCTGTTCCATTAACGGTAAATCTGTTATCAGCACCGGCAGCATCCCAAGATCCTACTGCATCACCTATTAAATAAACACCTGGCTCTGTTACCTCTATGGTTTCATTCTTAAGATCTACTACAACCATGTAGTAAGCAGAAGCACCAGGTACCGCAATATTATCAGTACCTTTAGCATAAACACCATTAGTAGCATCACCAGCCTTACCAAAGTCACCTTTCCAGGCCTGCTCTGGTGAAAATTTAAATTCACCACCTTCGCTCATAGAGAAAATTCCCCAGAACAATTCAGGATGAGAGTGTACAGGGACTAACTTAACATCATTAACAGTCCAATCCCATCCGCCTACGGCACTTCCTATCAAGAATAAGTTTTCAGGATACTCCGGCAAGTCAGGTCCGTCACCTGTCTTTACTGCGCTTGCTGTATATCCTTTGCCAGCTTCCCATGTGAGTTCTATTGTGTAAACACCATAAACGTCATTGGCTATATTAGCTCCTCCTGCATCCAGATTATTGACAGCACCTCCAAAATTTGAATTTACCTTGATACCGGTAACGCCACCACCTAAATCAAACTCAGGATCAAGAATAATTTTCCACCCATTAGAGTATCTGAATTTCCACTCATTTTTCAAAAGAAGAAGATCAGTAACTTTAAATGTCATTTTGTTCAAATCAAAAGCAGATTCAGTCATTGGTGTACTACCACTCCATCCATTAGGAGTCGCACCACCGATAACGCCCCATTTAACTCTAGCCATTGCTACTTTCTTAATACCGAAATCAACAATAACATGGTAGAGACCATCTTCAGGAACGGTAAACTTATTACTACTTTCAGTAAGTGTTCCTTTCCACAAACCTTCAGTCGGTTCATCAACATCTAGCTCTTCATCAAGTTTCCAGTCAGCACCGGGGCCATACACTGTACGTGTGCTTCCGCTTACATCAACAATGTTAAATCCCTCGCCTCCGGCTTTGATAGCCATGTAAATCTCAAGTAGCTCCTTTCGAGGCTGCTGATTTACTTCATTTTTTGCAGTAGTAAATAAAGCCTTTGTACTAAAGTCTGCAAAAGCTGTGGAACCTCCTTTAAGATAAACTCCATCTTCAACTAATCCAGTATCGCCACCTCCGGTGTCATCATCATCATCTTTAGAACAGCTAAAAAACACAAAACTTGTTAACAGTAACAATAAAACAGTTTTGGTTGAAAATCTAAATTTTAATAATCTCATGTTTTTGAATTTAGTGAATTAACAAATTATAAATTTATCAGTAATATAAAATTAATCAGCTAGGTTTGGATTAGCATCAATTGCCCACTGTGGAATAGGAAAGGTCTTGCGTTCAGGTTCTGAGGCAGCCTTTTCCCACCATGCATCATTGAATTTTCCAAATCTTATTAAGTCTTGCCTTCTGTGACCTTCACAAAACATTTCACGTCCTCTTTCTGCTAGTAATTGATCAAGTGTCGTATTGTTAAAATTAGGTACATTAGCCCTTTGCCTAATCATATTTACCCATTGATCACCATTTTTACCCTGACGAATCATAGCCTCTGCTTTCATCAAAAGTACGTCTGCATATCTAAACAAAGGAAAATCATTACTAAGATTTTCTAATGCGCCCTTTTTGATTTCGTACTTACCTACTCTGGCTGCAGACATCCTGATTTCAACAAAACTGTATGATCCATCAATAATAAGTGCAGGAATATGAGGATCAATAACCAGCGGTGCTTCAGCAGTCTGATCAAAAAGTGGCTGACCTTTAGAATCATATTGAGGTCCAACGATAAATCCTTTTTTCCTTGCATCATTATCATCAAATGAGTTATAATGGTCCTCCATAGCTCCAAAACCATTCCATGGGCCTACAGGCATATCATAGGTAAGATTACTCAAATAGTGTAGAGTACGCATGTGTAATCTAAAACCTTGTAGGTTTGTCTCATCAAATGGAATGGTGAAAATATTTTCTACAGAATTATCATTATTTGTACGGAATGGGCCTAGTGCTTCAGATTCAAGAGCGTAAACATTACTTTGAATAACACTATCGCAATATCTTTCAGCATCTGCCCATGCTGCTGTCCCTGTATAGACTTCAGCATTGAGATATAGTTTTGCCAGCAAGGTATAAGCCATACCTTTGGATACCGCAAATTTTTGTGATATGCTCGGTAGATAGGGCAGACTTTCTTGGACGTCTTTAATAATAAAATTATAAATTTCTTTACGGTCAGCCTTCTTAGGTTGCTTTTCACCTTTGGTAAATGAGGTTACTAATGGTACATCACCATAGTTGTCGATGAGCAGATAGTAGTAAAATGATCGCAAGGTCTTTAACTTAGCAATAGTAATCGGATCATTTAATCCCTCTAGATCATCAAGCGCTCTATTGGCTTCTGTAACACCGTCATAGAGTGCAGACCACATGCTATTGACCGCATCTATATTGTTGGTCCATTTATGCTGATGTAGCAGATACCATTTGCCACCATCTTCCCAGTCGGTTAAGCGTACCGGAAAAACAATCTCATCACTTGTAATTTCCTGAGCCCAGAACCACCATCCGTTGTCATCAATCAAGTCACCTAATTCTTTATAGGTAGGTATGACCTTCAATGCTGCCTGGTCTGAATTTTCGGGAAATTTATCACTTGGTATTCGGTCATATACGGTCTCATCCAGATTAGTACAAGCCATAAATCCCGAAATCAATATGAGTGCTATAAACTTTTTCATTTTAATATGATGTTTTATTTTGATGATTATAGATTAAAATTTGGCATTTATTCCAAAGGAAATGGTTCTTGTTCTAGGGTAAACATCGTATTGATCTCTACCAAATTCTGAACCGCCAAAAGCAATTTCAGGATCTATTCCTGTGTATTTTGTCCACAAAAACAAATTTGTACCGGTCGCATAAAATCTGATACTTTTCAAATATTTGCTATCAAATGGCAATGTATAACCTAGACTGACATTATCCAAACGCACAAAACTTGCATCTTCAAGATAATAACTGTTCAATGTAGGATTAGAGGAAAGACCACGATCGTATTCTTCTAGTCCTTCCTGCAATACATTGAGCGTTGGCATATCTGCAGGGTTACTGAATATCATTCGAGTTACATTGAGTACATCATATCCAAAGATACCTCTCAAAGTAATACTCATGTCGAGATTGTTGCCTAGATTGAAGAAATTGGACCAACCTAACTGAAAGTCAGGTTGTGCACTACCAACAATTCTCCTTTCTGCCTTAGTGACATCACGGGTTACACCTCCTGAAGCAGTATAAAACAAAAACTTGCCGTCATTACTCAATCCTGCATATTCTGGCATGACAAAAGTACCGATGGCCAGTCCCGGACGAATGACCTGAGCGTTATTAATGCCACCTACCAGACCACGTCCTGATACATATAATGTAGGGATCTCGCCTAGAGGGAACTCATCGCTACCTAGAGAGATGGTTTTTTGTCGGTTAGTGCTGAATGTCAATAATGTTTTCCAATCAAAATTTTGAGTATTAATTGCAAAGTAATTAAGGGATAATTCTATACCTTCATTTTTAATCTCACCAGCATTGCCTATGGTTGTACGCTGTTTATTAGGTGGTACGGGCACTTGGAAAGGATACACCAAGTCATAAGTACGTCTTTGATAAAGCTCAATTGACCCTTGTAATTTGCTTCTCCATAATCCAAAATCGATACCTATATTAGCTTCTGCGTTGGTTTCCCATCTTAAATTTGGATTGGGATTTGTTCCACCGGATACGATGTAGTTAATGACTTCTTTTCCTGTTTCAGGATTGATAGCGACACCACCCGGGCCAAATAATATCTTTTCGGCGTCACTAGGTATATTTTGATTTCCGGCCAATCCATAAGAAAGTCTCAACTTCAATTGATCAAAAAGATTTTGACTACTCATAAAGTCTTCTGCAGCAATATTCCATCCCAATGAAGCAGAAGGGAATGTTCCCCAACTGTAGTTATCTCCAAACTTGGATGAACCATCTCTTCTCACACTTAATGATGCAAAATATTTACCTTTGTAATCATACAATGCTCTTGAGAAAAATGAAATCAACAGGTCTTCACGCTTATAGCCAAAAGGTCGATCCGTCTGAAGATCAAGAAATGTTCCTAAGTTGTCTGCTCCGATATAATCGGATGTAGCATTTCTACCTGAAACACTGAAGCCATCAAAAAAGTCCTTCTGCCACGAATATCCACCCATCAATGAGAAGTTGTGCTTTTCTGCAAATGTGTTTGTATATGTTAGTGTTCCTTCTATGAGTTTATTGGAGTAATTATTATATGCTCTTCTTCCATAACCGTCTGTAAGATTTGAGGCGGCACCTTTAGGTTCGAAATACAGGCTTTCTTCATCATTTCTAATATATGCCAAATTGAGAAAACCTTTTAGATTCTTATGGAAATTAGCATCGAGACCGATATTGCCCAGTAAGCGCTTAGCATCTCTGTTATTTTCAATTTGCTCGATGATGGCTAAAGGGTTATAATACTGAAAGGAACGGTCTGTTTCATAATATGTACCATCCTCATTATATACAGGATCAGTAGGTGATCTTCTCAGTGCCTGATAAATTACATTAGTAGGAGAGGAACCACCTCCATAGTTGACATAATTATTTCTTTCTATAGTTCCTGAGAGCCTAGTATTGATAGTCAAAAAATCTCCAAATGCTTTCTGGCTATAATTCAACCTACCTATATCTCTTATTTTTGAAGAGTTTTTAATCACACCTTGAATATCCATATGAGAAATAGAAGCTCTAAAACTTGAATTTTCTGTCGCATTCATGACAGACAAGTTATGATCTTGTGTCAGTCCTGTTCTATATATTACGTCCTGCCAGTCTGTATTAGCACCATTATCAATAAAAGTACGTCCACTGCTAGCAGCAAAATCCCTCACTTGCTGTGCAGAAAGCAAATCGTACCTTCTGGCTACATTATCAACTGATAATTGCGATGAAAAATCAATCGACAAGTTGTCACCTGCTTTTTTAGCCGCATTTTTGGTAGTAATGATGATGACGCCATTTGCACCTCTTGATCCATAGATAGCTGTCGAAGAGGCATCCTTTAGCACATTGTATGATTCTATGTCCGAAGGTGAGATAGTAGTAGGGTCAACACCTGCTACACCATCCACCACAAATAACGGTCCAGTACCAGAGGTAAAACTAGCTGCACTTCGGATATTAACCGCAAAGCCACTATTAGGATCACCTCCTTGTTTTGAAATGGTCACTCCAGCTGCTTTACCTTGTAATGCCTCAATAGGATCAGAAAGTCTTCCCGAATTGAGTTCATTGGAAGAAACCGAGGCTACTGCTCCAGTTTTGTCTGATTTTTTAATGGTTCCATAACCTATGACAAGGACTTCTTCCAAAACCTCTCCTGGTTTTAGTCGGATGGTATAGAAATTGTCAATACCGATAGGTATCGTTTGTTGTGTGTAACCGGTATAGCTTATTTGAATTGCTTGAACATCACTGCCAATATTTAATGAAAAATTACCATCAATATCGGTGATGGTACCAATGGTTGTGCCGGGTACATTGACTGCTGCGCCAATGATGTCTTCATTACTTGAAGCATCCACAACCTTTCCGGTGATGGTTCTTTGGCTGAATCCTGAGAAGGATAATAATATGCCAAAGGCTAGAAAAAGAATGGTTTTTGTTTTGGTGATAATATGCATGCCGTTATGTTTTAAATGACCAATTAGTGTCTTTTTGACATTTAGTTAATAAGCCGTAAATTTATAGCGAATTTTGATATTTAACAAAATATTTACAATAAAATGTTATATGATGTTAACGTATTTGTAATGAGATTTGTCCTAATAGGTCCAATATTTATCTCAATATGGTTATTAAATCTGAGTAATCCATAATTTATTTCTTTTGAAATGGATATGATGAGCCTTTTATGCCTATTTTTGCAAGATTATAAATCCACTCCTATGGTACATTTAGGGCGCAAGGCCAGCTTAAAAATAGAACGATTGACTGATTTTGGTTTTTTTCTTGATGGTGAGAATAAGGGCGAAATACTCATGCCAAAGAGATATATCACTCCACAAATGAAAATAGGAGATTATGTAGATGTCTTTGTTTTTCTAGATGGTGAGGAGCGCATCGTGGCCACTACCGAGACTCCATATGCACAAGAAGGCGAATTCGGCTCAATGAGAGTCAATAAAGTCGAACGCGTAGGTGCGTTTCTTGACTGGGGTGTGAGTAAGGAATTGCTCGTTCCATTTAATGAGCAAAAAATCAGAATGGAAGAAGGACGGTACTACTTTGTATATGTTTATCTGGACAAGGTTACAGATAGACTGGCTGCATCTATGAAAATAGAAAAATTTCTGAATAAAGATAAAGTACCATATAAAGTTGGAGATCAGTTGAAAGCTTATGTGTGGACTAAAACCGAACTAGGATATAAATGCGTTACTCAGGATCGCTTTCAGGGCGTGCTATATAGTAATGAAATATTTAAACCCCTTAGGCCGGGAGATAAACTGACTGTATTTGTTAAGAAAGTCAGAGATGATGGTAAGCTCGATTTGTCAATACAACCCATCGGGTATAAGAAAATAGATACCAATGCTCAAAAAATCTTAGATTTACTGAGCAAGGCACACGGTAAACTGCCATATAATGACAAGACTGATCCCGAAGTAATTTATAAAATCTTTGGATTTAGCAAAAAAGTTTTTAAGCAGGCGATAGGGCATCTATACAAGCAACGCCTGATTAAAATTACAGAAAGAGGAATAGAAAAAGTAGGATAGCGATTTATTTGCCTTCGACCGCTTTCTGATACTGGTCGGTCATTTCTTTAGAAATAGCAGAGTTTAATACTCTGATAAAGGTTTTACTATCTACTTCTAACGTTACTATATTGTTTTCGATTTTACTGATTTGTCCGATTATACCACTTGCAGTAACCACTTCATCACCTTTTTGAATACTTGACATAAAAGCGCCTTGCTCTTTTTGTTTTTTAAATGTAGGTCGTATAAAGAAAAAGTAGAAGAATACGATCATGAGCAATGGGAATAGCAAACTTGACAATCCACCTCCGGCAGCCTGTAAAATAAAAGATAAAGTCATAAATTTCTTGTTTAGGTTTTAATAAGCACCGCAAATATAGAAGAAAATGCTTAATTTATAACATAATGATTCATCAATAATATTCTTGTATCTATTCGTATTCTATACCTAATTTTATGACTTATATTGTGATAATTGTAAGGTCAATGATTGATTTATTTTATTTGGTTTTGTATTTTTGCATTCTACCATATTAAAAGCGGTAAATATTCGACATTTATACATAATGATTTATTTTAATGAATGAGCAAAATCAACATGATATTGTTGAACAATTAATATCTGATCTTTCATTTGTACAATGGGTTCAATCAGAATTCACACAAAATGATGCGCACTGGTCTGAATATATTGATTTGCATCCGGAAGAGCATGATGCCATTAATTTAGCTATAGCGAGTGTCTGTTCAACATTATTACCCAATAAGCTTGAGGATCAGAAAGGAGATTTAGTGAAGAGTCAACCTAATGACTCTATATTGCGTCATTTTCTCAATTATGGTTATTTTTGGACCATTGGCCTTATCATGCTTGTGCTTACATTATTTTTCTTTAGGGAAAAAATTGGCCTGGCTGATAAATTAGTGTCAGTCACAGCAGGCAATGTTAACAATAAAGAACTGGTCTTGCCGGATGGATCATCGGCCTTAATGAGTCCGGGGACAACCATAAAATACGATCCCAAAACATGGTCAGAAATCAGATCTGTAACTGTGGATGGCCTGGCATATATTAAAGCCACTAAAGGTGAAGATATGATGATACACGTTGGCGATGTGAATATCAAAATGATCGGGGGCACTGCATTGAGTGTGGATTCTCGTTTTGGTAATTTTGAATTGACCTGCCAGAAAGGACATGCTGACGTTGTCACAGCAAGCCATGAAACAGCCAGTGTTAGTATCAATGAAAATTTACAATTAATACACGACAAACTAGTCAAAAGAAAATTTCCCCAAGGAGCTGTTGATATGATTCCCTGGATGAAAGGCGTTTATCTATTTAATGGCATTCCATATCGGCATGTTATAACTGAGCTGGAACGTCAGTTTGATATTCAAGTAGAAGTAGATAAGGCATATCTTGACAAAACATACAATGGCTTCTTCAAAAAAGAAAATATCAATGATGCCTTATTTGAAGCCACATGGCCACTTAAACTCAAATATCGCCTTGAAGGTAAAAAAGCATATTTAACACCTGATGAATAATATTTGTCTCCTGATTACTTGTTAAATAACAATTCGCGGTACTTGGTTAGTGGCCATAATTCGTTATCAACCAGCAATTCTAGTTTGTCACACGCATATCTGATGATAGCAAAATATGGCCTAACATGGTTACAATAGGCTGCTGCTTTTTCATCGGCATGAGTCAATTGGTTCGCTTTCTTACGTTCTTCCGTCATTAAATCTGTATTAGATATGATGTCATTGATATAGCCGGACACTTGCTTTATGAGCTGAATTTGCTCGCGTGCATACTGCTCATATTCGTCACCAAAAATAGATTTTAAACCCTCTACGTTTTTAAGTAATGTATTCTGGTATAATATCGCTGTCGGTATAATATGATTTTTAGAAATATCACCTAGCACACGTCCTTCAATCTGGATTCGTTTGATATATTCCTCCAGTTCAATCTCATATCTAGCTCTAACTTCTGTTTCATTCATGACGTTATATTTGCCAAATAAATGAATAGCTTCCTTAGAAATTTGGACTTTTAGTGCCTCTGGAGTGGAACCGAAATTGTGCAATCCTCGATTTTGTGCTTCCTTGATCCATGCTTCGCCATATCCGTCGCCGTCAAACCTAATCTTTTTTGAAGCTTTGATTTGCTCTCGGAGTACATTGAAAATTGCATCATCCTTCTTCATGCCTTTATGGTCAATAAGGTGATCAACCTTATTCTTAAATTGAATGAGCTGGTCTGCGACGATTAGATTGATGGTCGTGATGGCTTTTGCACAATTGGCGGAAGCGCCTACAGCTCTAAATTCAAATTTATTGCCCGTGAAGGCAAATGGAGAAGTACGATTTCTATCAGTATTGTCGAGCAAAATTTCAGGTATTTTACCTACCACATTGAGTTTGAGTTCTGTTTTTTCTTCCGGTGATAAGTTGCCATCAGATACATTTTCGAGTTCATCTAGTACATCTGTAAGATACTTACCTATAAACACGGAAATGATCGGTGGAGGAGCCTCATTAGCCCCAAGCCTATGGTCATTGCCGGCAGATGCAATAGCAGCCCTAAGTAAGTCAGCATGGTCGTGCACAGCCTTGATAGTGTTGATAAAAAATGTCAGAAATTGAAGATTGCTTTTTGGCGTTTTGCCTGGGCTAAGTAAGTTGACTCCGGTATCTGTGGCCAGTGACCAGTTATTGTGCTTCCCTGAGCCGTTTATACCTTTGAAGGGTTTTTCATGCAGCAAGACGGTATAGTTATGTTTTAAGGCAACCTTGCGCATCAAATCCATCACAAGAGAATTGTGGTCAACAGCTAGATTAGCTTCTTCATAAAATGGTGTTAATTCATACTGATTAGGAGCGACTTCATTGTGCCGTGTTTTGACAGGGATACCTAGTTTTAAGCATTCGATCTCAAGGTCTCGCATATAGGCAAGAGCGCGCTCAGGAATGGATCCAAAGTAATGATCTTCTAGTTGTTGCCCCTTGGCTGCCTGATGTCCTAGCAACATTCTGCCAGCCATTTGTAAGTCTGGTCTAGATGCTGCCAAAGCGCTGTCGATCAAAAAATATTCTTGTTCCCATCCTAGTGTAGATATAACTTTATTGACATTTTTGTCAAAATATCTTGCCACTTCTGTAGCGGCTTGGTCTATGAGTTGGATCGACTTCAATAATGGTACTTTATTGTCCAGTGCTTCACCTGTAAATGCAACGAAAACAGTAGGAATACACAATGTTGTGCCTATTATAAAGGCTGGAGATGACGGATCCCATGCTGTATATCCTCGCGCTTCAAAGGTGTTTCGGATGCCACCACTAGGAAAACTCGATGCATCCGGCTCCTGCTGTACCAGCAATCCTCCATCAAACTTTTCAATTGCACTACTGTCGCTCGTCGGCTCAAAAAATGCATCATGCTTCTCAGCTGTTGCACCGGTCAAAGGCTGGAACCAGTGCGTATAATGAGTTGCTCCTTTGCTCACTGCCCAGGCTTTCATCGCAGATGCCACCTGATCAGCTGCCTTACGGTCAATTTTTTTACCTAGCTCAATTGCATCTTTTACAGCTTGGTAAGCTTCACGTGTCATAAATTGTTGCATGGATGCGCTATTGAAAACATTAGAACCGTATAATGCCAACCTTTTTTCAGTTGGCTCGCTAACTACTACGGGTTTTCTGTCAATTGTAGTTTTAATTGCTTCAAATCTAACTATTGCCATATTTTTTTAATTATTTACGTGCAAAGGTATATTTTTAGTAGGGTATTGTAAAAATATTATTTAAAAAATTTATCACTACCCCTAAAATTTATAGGGTATAGTTGATATTTTTATTTTTGCCCAATATGTTTTGTGAATTTTTATCAGTGTATTTCAGGATCACTCACTGATTTAGCCATTAAGTTTAAAGGACATTGATTAAAGTGTTACTGTTCCTAGTTTTTCAGCAATTTGATTCCTTTGCCCAATAAGATAGATGTAGGTTTTCATGTTGATTGAATATTCTTCACTAGATTTTACCTCATCGCTTGCATTATTAAGATAGTCTTCGATTTGGGCGATGAGCCTTTTACTTTTCTTAAGCTGTAGGCGTAGGATAGCATTAGAAGCATCGTGAATATAGTTTTCATCCGGCATTTTCTGATTTTGAAGTGGCATACTTCTACTGTCCCAATCCGCATATACATAAATGGTAGTTAAAGCATCTATGGCAAAATTGCGTATGCTCTCATCTTCATTTTGTGTGTACCATTGATGATCAGGGATACTGCATTTTGATAACAAATCTTGAACTAATTCGATGATTTTTTTAGGTATTTCTGTATCGAAATATTGAAGGATTTCACTTGTGTTGCTGATTATATATTGTGCCACAGTGATGTTTTGTTCTACATCGTACATTTCATGTCCATAGTTGATTAATATAGTCGCAACAGCTTTTTCTTGCCATGCATCGTTGATAACGAGTTCGGGTGGAATTGTTGACAAAACAGTCTTTTGTTTGAGCCACTCATCTTCATTCTTATCAGGATCAGGCTGATTGGGAATGCCTATTTTTTTTGCTTTAATGTTGGCACGGATAATCTTGTTGACTTCACTCACCAGCAAAGCTTCGCGCATATCCAGCAGTTCACTGCATTGCTGTATGTAAATGGATCGCTTCAATGTATCCGGTATCTTAGCTATGGAACTGATGACATCCTTGATGGCTATCGATTTTTTGATTGGATCACCAGCAGTTTCTTTGAGTAGAATTTTGGTTTTGAAATAGATAAAATCCTCTTCTTGGTCTTTAATAAATTGGTGAAACCCTTCACTTCCTCGTTCTACAAGAAAAGAGTCAGGATCATGACCATCAGGAAGCAACACCAGTTTGACATTCATATCGGCTTCAAGTACCATGTCCAGTCCGCGGAGTGCTGCATTGATACCGGCTGCGTCACCATCATACAGTATTTTGATATTGGATGTGAATCTTTTAATCAGTCTGACTTGCTCATGTGTAAGTGAGGTGCCTGACGATGCTACTACATTCTCAATTCCACCTTGATGCAACGAAATTACATCCGTATAACCTTCTACTAGAATACATTCGTCATTTTTTCGGATGGCTTCTTTAGCAAAGTAAATACCATAGAGAATATTTCTCTTATTGTATATATCCGATTCAGGTGAGTTGATGTATTTAGGCTGTTTCTTATCGGCTGACAAGGTACGTCCTGCAAAAGCTATTACCTTACCACTTACATTATGGATGGTAAACATCACTCTAGCTCTGAAAAAATCAGCATCAGACTTTGTAGTCAATCCTAGCGTTCGCAGAAAATCTATATTGTATTTCTTTTCTACTGCCTTACGCGTGAATTCATCTCTTTCGTCGGTAGCATAACCCAGCTGGAATTTATTAATAGTAGCTTCTCTAAAACCGCGTTCCTTGAAGTAGGAGAGACCTATATTGCGGCCTTCGTTGCGATTGAAAAGTGTGTCCATATAGTAATCACGGGCAAAATCATTAATGAGGTATAAAGAATCTGTTACTTCCTTCTTTTCTTTCTCAGCCTCACTATCTTCAGTTTCCTCAATTTCGATTTTATACTTATTAGCAATAAAACGAATGGCTTCCGGAAAACTGATGTGTTCATGCTCCATAATGAACCGTACAGAATCTCCACCTCGACCACAACCAAAGCATTTATAAATATTTTTTGATGGAGACACTGTAAATGATGGCGTTTTCTCATCATGAAAAGGGCAATTGCCTATCAAGTTAACACCTCGTCTTCTTAGATTGACAAAGTCGCTAATAATATCTTCAACCTTTGCTGTATTGAATACTTCCTGAATTGTCCTTTGTGAAATCAATGAATCTACGTGATTTTATGTAATATTATGATTGAATCAAGAGCAAATAGTTGTGATTACCTTAATAATAACCACTATCTAAAGGTTTATGTTTGTCAAACTTCCAAAACATCCTTCATATCATATACGCCCTTTTTATCGACGAGCCATTCGGCTGCAAGAATAGCGCCTTTTGCAAATCCTTCTCTGGAATGGGCAGTATGAATAATTTGAATATCGTCTATTTCAGATGAATACGTCACCACATGAGTACCAGGGACTTCATCTTCACGCTTTGATTTAATATACAAATCGCGTGTATAGGGCATCTTAGGTTTTGAGATTGTCCAAACTTTTTTCCTTTCTACACTTTCTATGATGTCCTTAGCTAAAGATATAGCTGTACCACTAGGTATGTCTTGTTTTGTCTTGTGGTGCGTTTCTTTTATGACGACATCATATACTTCAAATTTATTCATCAGTTGTGCCAATTTTTTATTGATTTCAAAGAAAATATTGACACCTATACTGAAATTGGAGGTATAAAGAAAGGCTCCATTTTTCTCTCTACATAGTTGATCGACTTCTGACTTTTGGTTGAGCCATCCAGTAGTACCGGATATGACAGGAATACCGATCTCAAGGCATTGTGTAATGTTATTAAAAGCAGCCTCAGGAGTTGAAAACTCAATAGCAATATCTGCCCATTGCAATACGCGAGGGTTAAATTCATTTAAGTTTTTAGATGAAATCTTGCATACTATTGTATGTCCACGCTGTAGTGCTATCTTTTCTATTGCCTGTCCCATTTTTCCGTATCCGATCAGAGCTATGTTCATATTAGGTGTTTTAGATAAGTGCAAATATAATTAAATACTATTTCATAATATCTGTTCTTGTCAATTTATGATTAAACAAACGTTGGGTAACCTATTTTCAATAACTTTACGGCTTGAATATTATCGAATATAAAAATAATGTACGATGAAAATGGTATTTACGGGACCTGAATCCAGTGGCAAAACCGCAGGTGCTGAGTGGCTAAGCACATACTACCAAATTGCACTGGTGCCTGAAATCGCCCGCGAATATCTGAATAGTATCCAGTTGCCTTATACAAAGGATGATGTCACTGAAATCGGCATTTTACAGCACAAGATGGAGCAAACTGCTGCGCAAATCCATCAAAATATCATCTGCGACACTGACTTACTGACTATCATCATTTGGCAGGAAGAAAAATATGGCAAAGCAGAACCTAGATTTTATATTGACTGGGAAAACGATAAAGTCGATCTGTACTTTCTATGCACACCGGACATACCCTGGGAATATGATCCTCTTCGAGAAAATCCGTATGATCGCGACCGACTTTTTATGGTCTATAAACAATGGCTTGAAGCATTTAACAAGCCTTTTGTCGTGCTGAGCGGTAATGAGTGCGATCGACAGAATATGATGCATCAAGTTATGAAGCAATTTAGTATTGAACTACCTAAGTGAATTATTTTGAATATGATGGAGTTCTTTACTATTTATTAGAATAGTATTTATTACATTTGTATCCATTAATACAAACTAAATTGATGAGAACATACATAAAACCATTAATCGCAATCATTGCGATATTTTCCGGATTAACAGTGAATGGACAGAATGAAGACGTCATGATAGAGAGTAATCCACCCGTATTTATGGAGACTTTTGTAGGTGATGACGGTTTAGCATTCCAAATGATTCTGGATAAACAACTCCAAAGTGCTCCTAGATTTGGTTTTTTCAGTGTGACTGATCTTCGGCCAGAATGGGGAAAAATTCAAATGGAGGATTACCTGGTGCAAGGAAAACTGACCTACACTATTTTAAGAGGGATTGATCTAGCTGCGGGTTTCAGTTGGAATCCAGTAGATGGAATTCGCCCTTCGGCTGCAGCGCTTTTTACATATGGCAATCCCCAATGGTTTGCATTGTTTAACCCAAGAATTGATTTATCAAAAAACCCAAATCTTGATAACTTAATTTTAGTGGAATACAAGCCGGAATTATCCATCAAGTTAAGTTTGTACTCCAGACTTCAGGCCTTATATGTGCATACTTTTGGTCTTGATCTCCATGCCAGAAGTTATGTTTTACTTCGAGCAGGTGTGACATGGAAGGATTTATCGTTTGGACCAGCTGTCAATTTTGACTGGTTTGGCCCTGATAAGGTATTTAAAAGCAATATTGGTGGCTTTATTGCAATTAATTTATTCTGATGGTTTTAGGATTGGCGGATCAATGGTATTTAACCTATTGATGTATGTTGGCTTTTTGTTTTTTTACAATACTGTTGTTTTAAATTCCCTAGATTAGAAATATTCGCTTTGTCACTTGTCTGATTTAATAATACTCTAGACCAACGCATGTATTATGCTCTTTGCGCCTATGCAATCTAGTTGAAGTCCAATCTTTGTTTTCATGACAAGAGACTAAATCTACAGTTAAATTCATTTGTTGTAACAGTTGTTACATACCCATTGGGCCAGTTGACTTAACTTTGTGACGTTTTATTACAAAACTTATAAATGGTTTTATAATTTTGATAATGATTAAATAAATTGATTACCGCAACGTTATGGAGTTTATAGGCTTTCTAGCTTCTGTACTTATCGGGGTTTCACTGGGACTAATTGGGAGTGGTGGAAGTATTTTGACGGTGCCGGTATTGGTATATCTTTTTGGAGTTGACACTGTTGCTGCGACAGGATATTCCTTGTTTATTGTTGGGTTGACTGCGCTGGTAGGTGCCATAGATTTCTATAGAAAAAACCTGGTCAATGTTAGAACAGCTATAGTTTTCGGTATTCCATCTATTTTAGCTGTATTTGTGACACGTGCCTATATTGTACCTGCCATTCCAAAGCAAGTAATGCAGATAGGCGATTTAGTTATTACTAAGAGTTTGTTATTGCTCTTACTTTTTGCTATTTTGATGGTGTTTTCTGCGGTAAAAATGATTATCCCTTCAAAGAAGTCAGAAGAAGTACGGACAAAAGAACAACATTTTAATTATCCGTTGATTTTTATAGAAGGATTAGTTGTAGGATTGGTAACAGGACTGGTAGGTGCCGGAGGAGGTTTTCTCATCATTCCGGCACTTGTCTTGCTATCCGGACTACCCATGAAGCAGGCAGTAGGCACATCACTCACTATTATTGCAGCTAAGTCATTACTGGGTTTCCTTGGCGAAAAGCCCGAATCGGCTATTGACTGGATGCTTATAACTAATGTATCACTTTTTGCGATTATAGGAATATATATAGGGGGCGCCCTTTCTAAAAGAATCGAAGGTCGAAAACTAAAGCCCGCATTTGGTTGGTTTGTGCTTATTATGGGCATTTACATCATTATAAAAGAATTAATGTTTTAACTTTATAAAATTGTAATCATCTTTAAATCAAATACATTATGTTATTTCAAAATGTCTATGACAAAACCTTAGCACAAGCTAGTTATTTTATTGGTTGTCAGGCGCACGGCGTAGCAGCTGTGATTGACCCCAAAAGAGATGTAGATACTTACATCGATATTGCTAATCAAAATAAAATGAAGATTACGCACATTTTTGAAACACATATACATGCAGATTATCTTTCAGGCTCTAGAGAATTGGCTGCATTAACCGGAGCTACAATGTTTCTTTCTGACGAAGGAGGACCTGACTGGCAGTATGAATTTGCTCACCATGGTGTGAAAGACGGCGATAAAATTATGATGGGCAATCTAGAATTTGAAGTCATGCACACACCGGGACATACTCCTGAAAGTATCAGTTTTTTACTCACTGATCATCCAGCCAGCCACGAGCCGGTGATGGCATTTACTGGAGACTTTGTCTTTGTGGGCGATATCGGCCGTCCTGACTTACTCGAGAAAGCAGCAGGAATGGTAGGTACTCAAGAGGTAGGCGCTGAGCAGATGTACAATTCTATACAACGATTTGCTAAATTGCCAGACTATATTCAAGTTTGGCCTGCACACGGTGCAGGTTCTGCTTGTGGAAAAGCACTTGGCGCAGTACCAAGCTCAACGATTGGTTATGAAAAAATAGCCAATTGGGCATTTAGATATGGTAGCGACAAGAAGGGTTTTATTAATTACCTACTTGAAGGTCAACCAGAACCTCCAAAATACTTTGCTATGATGAAAAAACTGAATAAGGTGGACAGACCATTGCTTACTGAGGTGCCTAAACTCAAAGAATATACAGGACAGGAACTCCTGGATGCTATGGCTAAAGGTATCAAAGTTATCGATACCAGAGATATTGCTGATTATGGCAAAGGATATATACCGGGTACTATCCATATTCAGGGTAATAATTCATTTTCAACTTGGGCAGGATGGTTCCTTAATTATGAAGAGCCTTTTATATTAATAGCAGCCCCGTCCACACATGATGATCTGGTGCGTAAACTGATGAGAATCGGACTTGACAATATTGTAGGTTACGTACCCGGTGTAGAGGTTTATACTGCTTTAAGTAAAAAATTAGATGTGGTCAAATACACAGATATCGACCAACTTAAATCAGAATTGACCAATCCTGATGTGGAGATTTTGGACTTGCGTGGAGCTTCTGAATTTAAGTCAGGCCATATTAAAGGAGCAAAACATGTATTTGTCGGAACGATTATGGACAACTTAAACAAAATTGCTAAAGACAAAAAAGTAATTATTCATTGCCAAGGTGGTGGAAGAGCACAGATTGGATATTCGCTGCTTGCTGCTCACGGATTTGACAATGTGTATAATTACTCACCAGGTATGAACGAGTGGGTACTCAAAGGCGAAAGGGTAGAAACTCATTAAATAATTTTATTTATCACAATCTAATAAATTTCTTTCAATGTTTGGATTCTTAAAGAAACTCTTTGGTGGTTCATCGGTGGATTTGGGTGAGGTCATGTCCAAAAAACCTTATTTGGTGGATGTGCGGACACCTATGGAGTATAATCAGGGCCACCCTAAAGGTTCGGTAAATATTCCTTTGAATACAGTAGGTAGTAATATCAAAAAATTTAAAGGTAAAGAGCATATTGTGGTTTTCTGCCAAAGTGGTAATAGAAGTGGACAGGCTGCATCTATTCTAAGAAGTAATGGAATCGAAAATGTGGTCAATGGTGGCTCATGGCGCAATGTAGCACGATATACCGGCCAATAATTTGAATTCACCTAACGAATAATAGCAATGTTTTTAGACAAAATCTTTCTGTCCGAAAACATTGCTTTTATAATTAAACTACTTATATAACACAACCTTCCAATATAGAAAGGTATGTTGTATATCTTCTTGTCTAAGCGTCCACACAATGATGTTCTTTGTTGGCAATGGAGACATTGATAATGCAGCAACTCTAAACAATCCAATATATTATTATAGATTATCTTGTAATCATCCTACCTTTGTAAGGTGTATTATAAAACGTATAATTTACGTCAAGATGAGAAAGTACATTTTACTGTTGTTATGGTTGTGCTCTAACGTCCTATATGGCCAAACCGGATTTGAGAAGGAGGAATTTATATCGTCAGCCGGTAAAAGGTTAGGGTATCAGGTATTAAAGCCAAACCATATTGGCAAAGGTAAAAAATATCCTTTAGTCGTTTTTCTACATGGTTCTGGTGAACGTGGAAGTGATAATGAAGCTCAAATGAAACATGGGAGCATGATGTTTACTAATCCTGTCAATAGAGAACGATATCCGTCTTTTGTTTTATTTCCTCAGTGCCCTGCTGAGCAGTACTGGACTTTTGACAAGCGCCCAGATGATTATTCTACTGATGTATTTGAATCCAATCCACCTATTACATCGACCCTTACGTCAGTGATAGAACTCATAGAATGGTATATTGCTAATATGCCGGTGGACACCAGACGTATTTACCTGATTGGTCTGTCAATGGGTGGTATGGCCACGTTTGATTTGGCATGTCGATATCCTGACCTTTTTGCAGCTGCTGTACCGATCTGTGGAGGTGTCAATGTCAGCAGATTAGCCAATACCGCAGGCAAGGTCAGTTTCAGAATTTTTCACGGAGATGCCGACACAGTGGTGCCGGTTGACTTTTCACGTCGGGCCTATACGGAATTAACGAAACACAATGCAAAGATTGAATATTTCGAATTTCCGGGTGCTGGCCACGACAGTTGGACTCCAGCTTTTAATCGAGATGATTTTATGAAGTGGATTTATCGACAGAAAAAACGGTGAGTTTGTAAATGGATTACATGAATTTTCTTGGCTAAAACCACTCATTATAAAAACACATAATTATTCATTGTAATATGTAATCTCATGCAAAATCTACATTTAACGATTGTTTAACGGTAATAATGTAATGTACAGCAAGAGAATTCCATATCTTTGCCCTGATGGTCAATTCATATCCGCATATTATTAGTTTTGGGCGTATGCTTGTCATATGGTTTGTTCTACTGGCGATGAGCCCATGTGGAGTGAAGGCGGCATGGCTGATGGATCACCACACAGATTATAATAGACCACTCAATAAGACTAAAGCAGTTGTTGAGAATGATACTTGTCAGAATATAGGATTATATAATTCCTATATCACAAAGTCAGTGCAAAAATGCAGCCCGGATGATGCACCTTTGATTGCCCATTGGGCCGGAGAGACTTTTTTCCCTTCTTGCATTTTTAATGATTCAGTTGACCATAATAATAGATCATCTTTTACTCAGCAAAGCATTTCTAAATATATTTTATTCAAGCGACTTAAACTGGGGATGAGCTAATTTTTTTTGCTTCAGTACAACCATTTTATTCACTTATTAAAATATATAAAAACAATGAAACAACGTATCAATACAGCGGTCAATACTGCTGGGCTATTCACCTTGTCACTTAGATGGGTGATTGGCTGGACATATTTTTCAGCTTTCTGGCGAAGACTTGTATTAGCCGATAAACTCATACCTGAAGAAGCCGGATATATAGGTGAAAAGTTCAATCACTTCCTTCCCAATGCCATCGGGATCAAGCCCATTATTGAATATCTTGTGACACATCCAGAAGCATTGCAAACATCGATGGTTGCATTCACAATCATTGAAGCCATAGTGGGCTTATTTATCATTTTGGGACTCTTTACACGATTGATGAGTATAGGTGTATTTTCACTCGCAATGGGTATTTTACTAGGATCGGGATGGATAGGAACGACATGTCTAGATGAATGGCAAATAGGAATATTAGGGCTAGCAGGCGGTTTTACCATCTTTTTGACAGGCAGCAGTCATTATTCATTAGATCAATGGCTCATCAATAGGTCACACCCGATCGCTCATAAGAAATGGTTCTCATGGTTGGCTTCAGGTGATCTGCCAATGAATACCTTGAAACCGTGGATTTTAGGCGGCTCCATGATGATTTTCGGTTTGGCATTATATACTAATCAGGTATTTCATGGTGGTGTCTTCGGAACACTCCACAATAAGTCTGTAAAACCCAAAATAGAGTTGTCTGATGTTCGGTTTGAGGGCAATCAGCTTGTTTTCCAAATTTACAGAGTAGAAGGCGCTGATGTGTATGGTTCTTTTTTGATTGGTATTGAATTGCTTGATAAAAATGGGGTAGTACTTTTCAACCTTAATCAGGAAAAGCTTGCTCAATATCCTTCTAATAAAATCAAAAATCGCTATGTAGCTAAGATTAAACCCGGTAAGCACAGCCTTATTATTCCCTTAGGCGCTAAAGCGGATTTTATGATCGACCTTGATAATGTACAACCTATCGATATTGCTGAAATAAAGTTAACGGATATCAGTGGCATAGTATGGAAAGCACAAGTACACTAAGATTGATAAATCTTTTTCATCAATTCCCTCGCTTTCAACTTTAGATATCTTTAATAGGCTAATTGATGTGCGTTATACTGCATCAAGCAACAAACAATTTGGATTTGATGTTTTATTGGAAAATCAATTATGATGAATATAAAAAATGGTCTTTTTTTGATACTGATCGTCCTATTTGCATTAAGCTGTAATAGAGACGATGACCAACCAGGAGATGTAAATATTCGCTTTCATCTAGTGTATGGAGATCAACCGCTTGAGATGTTTAAAAATTTGGCCTATCCTGCTAATGGTGAAGAATTTTATTTCTCCAGGATATCATTTTACTTATCCGATGTCACACTCAAAAATGGAGCTACCAGCAATACCATTAAGGACATAGACTATCTTAATCTTACCTCTGCATTTACAGATAGCAGTGTAGGGTATGATTATAAAATTTCTAATGTCCCGCCAGGTAAATATTCAAAGCTTGAGTTTGGGATTGGGGTTCCTGCAGCATTGAATGCGAAGCAACCTAGTGATTTTGATCCGGGAAACATCCTTAGTTTTAACACCGAATACTGGTCGTCATGGCAGAGTTACATTTTTTTTAAAGCCGAAGGTACGATTCAATTGAATACTCCAGATGGTAACAATACTGATTTTGCTTTACATTTGGGCGCAGATGAAGCACTCAGAACAATAAGCCTCGACAAAGCGGTGGATGTCAAAAGTGGCCAAACAGCCGTCGTGGATGTCACCATAGATATGAAAAAGTTTTTCGATGGTAAGCAATTGTACGATATTTATGATACTCAAAAAATTCATTCTCTACATCAGTTGCCACTGATCAAAATTTTGATGGATAACCTTGCAGTATCATTCAAATAATACTGGATATTTGATACATTCGTAGTTAAATTTTTCTTTCTTTGCTGATACAAATTACCTGAATAGTATGAATAGAAAGATTAAAATGGGTATGGTTGGTGGCGGTATCGGAGCTTTTATCGGTACGGTCCATCGTATGGCCGCAGCTTTAGACGGCCATATTGAACTGGTTTGCGGCGCTTTCTCTTCAGATGGAGGTAGGTCAAGCTTGACGGGTAAAGAGCTGGGTATTCATCCCTCAAGGGTGTATAATAGCTACGCCGAGATGATGAAAAAGGAACAAGAACTCTCTGCTGACATGAGAATGGACCTTGTGTCTATTGTCACACCCAATCACTTGCATTTCGAACCTGCAAAATTGGCGCTCGAATATGGATTTCATGTAGTCTGTGAAAAGCCCATGGTATTTAGTATGGAGGAAGCAACAATATTGCAAAAGTTAGTAGATCAAACAGGTTTGATTTTTGCAGTAACCCACACCTATACCGGATATCCTATGGTCAAACAGGCACGTTATATGGTTAGCAATGGTGAGCTAGGCAAAATTCGCAAGATTATTGTAGATTATCCACAAGGATGGCTTTCTACTCTGCTGGAGACTACGCACAATAAGCAGGCAGCATGGCGGACGGATCCTACTCGATCAGGTATTGCAGGTGCAGTTGGTGATATTGGTACCCATGCGGCTAATCTTGCGGAATATATTAGCGGATTAAGGATTACAGAGCTCTGTGCTGATGTGACGACCTTTGTTGAAGGTAGGCGACTAGATGATGATGCCTCTGTTTTATTGCGATTTGAAAATGGTGCAAAAGGAGCATTGCTGGTATCTCAAATATCAGCAGGAGAGGAAAATAACCTAAAAATCAGGGTTTATGGTGAGAAAGGTGGTGTAGAATGGTCACAAATGGAGCCCAATACACTCACAGTCAGATGGCAGGACAAGCCTGTGGAACTGTATCGAGCTGGCGGTCCAGGTCTTTGTAAACAAGCGATGGCTCATACACGTATTCCATCTGGTCATCCAGAAGGTTATATCGAGGCTTTTGCCAATATTTACCGAAATGTAGCGCTTTGTATCCGGGCACGCCATCATGGGGTCAAGCCAGATGAGGTGTACACTGATTATCCTGGTATTGAGGACGGAGTCCGCGGTATGGAATTTATCTATAGAGTGATTGAGTCGGGCAGGAGTGACCAGAAATGGATAAAATTTTAACAACAGATTTTAGCTGATACAATTTAAATGATATGAAAACGATAAAAGGCCCTGGGATATTTTTGGCTCAATTTATGGGTAATCATCCACCTTATGATTCCTTGGATGGCATATGTGAGTGGGTAGTAAATCTTGGATACAAAGGCATTCAGATACCAGTCTGGGAGGAGCGATTGATCAATATTGATCTCGCTGCTGAAAGTAAAACTTATTGTGATGATCTTAAGGGTAAAATAAATAGTTATGGACTCGAAATAACAGAACTGAGCACTCATCTCCTAGGACAGTTAGTAGCTGTACATCCAGCATATGATCGCTTGTTTGACGCTTTTGCTGCTGATGAGGTTAAAGAAAATCCTGCTGCACGAACACAATGGGCCATTGAAAAGGTTAAAAAAGCAGGTACGGCAAGCAAAAATTTAGGCTTAACTGCTCATGCAACATTCTCAGGTGCATTGATGTGGCATACGGTATATCCTTGGCCACAGCGACCTAATGGGCTTGTAGAATTAGGTTTTAAGGAACTGGCAAATAGATGGAAGCCTATTCTTGATCATTTTGAAGATTGTGGTGTGGACGTCTGCTATGAAATCCATCCAGGAGAAGATTTACATGACGGACTAACCTATGAAAGATTCCTAGCGGCAGTCGGAGGACATGGTAGAGCATGCCTATTATATGATCCGAGCCATTTTCTACTTCAACAATTAGATTACCTCCAATTTATAGACTTTTATCACGATCGCATTAAAGCCTTTCATGTAAAAGATGCAGAATTTAACCCAACTGGCAAGTGTGGTGTTTATGGTGGGTATGCTGATTGGAAAGACAGAGCAGGTAGATTTCGCTCATTGGGTGATGGGCAAATTGATTTCAAAAATATATTTAGTAAATTGTCACAATACGATTACGACGGTTGGGCAGTGATGGAGTGGGAGTGTTGTATCAAATCTCCTGAGCAAGGCGCAAAAGAAGGAGCACCTTTTATTGAAAATCATATCATTCAGGTCACTGATAAAGCCTTTGACGATTTTGCTGGTGGTGCTATTGATGAAGATTTATTGAAAGGTACGTTGGGTATCGATTGAAATATTTTCTGAGGATAAATCGTTAAATGCAAGTTAGGTTTCTTTTGCATATTCTTGTCTAAATCACCTAGCGTCTAGCACTCACTAATATTAACGGTTGTAGCCAGTCCACCTTCGGAGGTTTCTTTATACTTACGATTCATGTCTATAGCAGTTTGCCACATCGTATGCACGACATTATCCAATGAAACCTTAGTGTCTCCGGGATTTCTGTCTAGCGCCATGATTGCAGCATTGATGGCCTTTATAGCTCCCATAGAGTTGCGTTCAATGCAAGGTATTTGTACTAGTCCGGCGATTGGGTCACAGGTCATGCCTAGGTGGTGTTCCATTGTGATTTCTGCTGCTATGGTACATTGTTCGGGTGTACCACCCATGAGTTCTGCAAGGCCGGCAGCCGCCATTGCCGAAGAAACACCAATCTCTGCTTGACAGCCACCCATTGCTGCTGAAATTGTAGAACCTTTTTTAAATATGCTTCCTATTTCTCCACTTGTCAGCATGAATTGGAGAATCTCTTGATCTTGTGCCTCTTTATTAACAAAACATAGGTAATACATTATCACTGCAGGAATGACTCCAGCACTACCATTTGTAGGTGATGTTACTACTCTGCCTAGCGAAGCATTGACTTCATTGACAGCCATAGCAAAAGTACCTGTCCATTTAATGATTTCCTGAAAACTTGGATTCAGTTTCCGTATGGCCTCCAGCCATGCTTCCTTTGTACTGTAGTGGTCTAAGTCAGGCATCATGCTTTTGATGATGTCATGCGCTCGACGCTTAACTTTGAGTACGCCGGGAAGTGTACCTTGAGTCTGACATCCCTTAAAGATACTGTCAAACATAACGTCCCAAATCTTGAGCAGGCGGTCATTGATTGCATGTTCGTCTCTGTCATGGAGTTCATTGGACATGACGATTTCTGAAATGCGCTTACCTTGATTTCGACAATATTGGAGCAGTTCATCCGCTTTCTGAATAGGGAATGGATGATTATATAAAGCATCATTGGCAACATTGTCTTTGCCTTCTTGAAGTATGAAGCCACCACCGATAGAATAGTAGGTTTCAGACAAAACATCGTGCTCTGGTGTCTCAATGGTAAATGTAAGTCCATTAGCATGGAAAGGAAGAAACTCACGCTCGAAAACAACATCATTGATAGGATCAAAAGACACTTTTATTCCGTTGATATCAATGGCTTTATCTTCATTTATGGAATTGATAATCTGTTCAATGGCAGCAGTATCAACTGTTTCAGGATCATATCCCGCTAGCCCCATTGTTACTGCCAGATCAGTAGCGTGTCCTTTTCCTGTCAATGAGAGTGATCCATAAAGCGTGACTTTAAATCGTGCACCCAGCACGATCCGTCCACTGTTTATACAATGATTTCTAAACTGACCACCTGCTTTCCACGGTCCGAGTGTATGAGATGATGATGGGCCGACACCAATTTTAAACATATCGAAAACGCTGACAAACTCCATACTTCGTATATTATTTTTGCAAAGTTAACTCAACAATTGCTCTTTTGTAATCTTCTGGCACTCCAATATCAATAAAATACCCATCACTGATTACTCCTCCGATTTTACCTTCACAACTGAGCGGCTCAAGCACCTCTTTTTCAAATGAAAATGCATGGCCAACATTATAATTACTTAAGACTTGTTTTTCGATGAGATAAACACCTCCATTAATCAGTCCGGCGACAGTTGGTCTTTTTTCATTGAAGGCAACAATATTCGATTCGTTCAATTCTACGGATCCGTATCGGTTATAATTATTCATCGGCTTTAATGCTATGGTTACAAAGTGATCGTGGTTTACATGACTTTCTTCCATCTTACTCAGATTGACATCAAATAAGGTATCACCATTCACCACAAAAAAAGAATCGCCAGATATATATGATTCTGCCATTTTCAAGCCCCCACCAGTACCGAGTGGTGTATTTTCAATTGTATATTCATAATCTAGCTCTCTCCAATATTGCTCCAGATGGTACGTGATAAGATCAGCTTTATAGCCTAATGAAAAAACTACTTTTTCTATTCCTTGACGAACCAAATAATTAATTACAAAGTCTATAAATGGTTGTCCACTTATAGGAGCCAAACACTTAGGTAAATCCGGAATTTCACCCTGTAATCGAGTTCCTAATCCACCAGCAAGAACAACTACTTCTTTTACTTTCATTAATAACCAAAATATGCAGATTCAACCATTTGGCAAATAATGTGTCCAATCAAAATGTGAGCTTCTTGTATTCTCGGTGTATCGTCAGATGGAACATGAATTAAATGATCACATAGACCATTCAACTTTCCGCCTTTGCTTCCAGTCAACCCAATCGAAATCATTTGCCTATCTCTGGCCGCAAGTGCTGCGTTAACGATGTTCTGGCTATTGCCGCTTGTAGAAAGCAAAAACAGTACATCGCCCGGTTGCCCAATGCCTTCTATCAGTCTAGAATATATAACGTCATAACTATAATCATTGGCTACAGCGGTAAGATAAGAAGTATTAGTATGAAGTGCTTCTGCTGGCAAAGCCCTTCTATCCTTATAAAATCGGCCACTAAATTCAGCAGCAAGGTGCTGAGCATCCGCTGCGCTGCCTCCATTGCCACAAAATAACACTTTATGACCTGATCTGAATGCTTCTGTAATCAGGATCGTGGACTTTTGTATCATGTCAATGATGGCTTCATCATTGAGAATGCGCGTCTTTACATCAATTGAGGCATTAATCAGTTGCTTAATCCGGAGGTTATTGTGTTCTTCTGTCATATTTGTCTTCAATACAAAGCAAAGATAATTATAAATCCATTACAATATAACTATAAAGAATATTTACTTCCACTCCAGCTTGTTAGACCACGTGAAGTAAATAAGAAGGGTATCACATTTCCATTAAAAGCCTTGAGCGCTTTGATGACATCATATCTCGATGTCCTCGGACAATAGAACATCATAAATCCACCACCACCAGCTCCGCTAATCTTACCGCCAGTGGCTCCCGCTTTAATTGCTGTATCATAAATAGATTGGAGCTGAGCATTATTAATTTTTGAGGCCATTTTACTCTTATGCTGATGGCCAAAATCCAAAATCTCTCCGATTTTGCTCAAATCACCTAGCAAGATAGCTTCCTTCATCATCTGAGCCTGAATTTTTATGTTGTGCATGGCTTCTATTGATTCCTGATTTTTATTTCTGACGTTATTCACCTGCTCTTCAATAATGCTTGCAGACTGGCGACTTTGTGATGTATAAAAGAGAACAAAGTTTTTCTCCATTTCAAAACAATAATCCGGCTTCACCCTCAGTGGATTGACTATGATTTTATTTTCGTCATAGAATTCCATATAATTAAACCCACCAAATGTTGCTGCATACTGATCCTGCTTTCCACCGGCTAGATTAAGTTGAATTCTTTCTATCTCATAAGCATACTGAGCAATATCGTATTCCCCAAAAGGTAGGTTGAGCATCTCCGCAAAAGCACCTATTAATGCTACCACTAAGGTTGATGATGAACCAAGACCTGAACCTGGAGGTGCCTCAACATAAGTAGTAATTCGGAGACCGTTGTGTTTAAAAGGGTAGTCCGTCATAATCCTATTATACACGCCTTTTAGCAAATTGAGCTGACCTTCAACAGAGATATCACTATCAAGGTCATAGGATTCGGAAATGTCATAGTCTTTGGCAATAAATTCAATAATTCCATTATCGGTCTTTTCAATATCCACATAAGCAAATAGCGAGATGGTAGCATTGAGTACCGCACCACCGTATATGTCACTATAAGGGCTTACATCTGTACCACCTCCAGCCAGACCTAGTCGTAGAGGTGCTCTGCTTCTATAAATTTGCTGCATATCAAGATTCAATTTCTGCTTCTTCTAAAATAGATTTTACTAAGGCGTCCCAACTCAATTTTTTCTTTTCCTTCTTGATCTCAGAGCTAAAAGACGCGATGTCAAATTGTAAAAAATCCATTAGCGCCTTTGCTAGGTCGTCTTTGTTAGGCTGTGTAACTATTCCTAATGTGTGGGGCACTAACTCGGGCAAGGCGCCTACATTTGTTACAATCATAGGCACTTCAAAATGATAAGCCAGTGGAGTGACACCGCTTTGTGTGGCATGCCTATAAGGCTGAACGACTACATCGGCCGCACTGAAGTATAACCCTACGTCTTCATCTTTGATGAATCGAGTATGTTCAATGATGTGCTTTTTTACAGGAGATTGCTGAATTTGATCTTTGATTTCAGCTTCACCAGCATAGTATTCACCTGCAATGAGTAAATATTTATCATCTATATCCGGTAGTAATCCAAAAGCATCCACAAGAATATCCAGGCCTTTATACTTCCTAATGAATCCAAAAAACAGATAAATAGTTCCTTTTTCAGGAATGTCCAGTGCTTTTCTGGCTTCCACTTGTTTATATTTTGTACCAAAGTTATCATAGAGCGGATGATGTATGACACTAATGTTTTGTGCAGTAAATAGGCTGAGATCTTTTTTCACAAAAGGACTCATGGTCACAAAATATTGGACTGACTTTACAAAATAATTGGTAAGTAACCGGTCACCAGGTCGTTTTTCGTGAGGAATAGCATTGTCAACAATAGCCAAAACTTTTGAAACTTTATTCTTTCTAATCATCCGTGCAATACTTCCCAAACAGGGCCCCATAAAAGGTAGCCAAAACCTAAAAATTACAAGATCTGCATTGACATTCCGTGTAGTACGCCCAACTTTCCACCAATTCAAGGGATTAATAGAATTAATAACTTTGTAGATTTTTAAGTCTGAAGGTGGATCACTTTCTGAAAGCTGGGTTTTGCCAGGGAATAAAAAGTTAGGATATTGTAGAGAAAAGGTGTAAATCACAACCTCATGGCCTAATTTCTGAAATGCGCGAGCCATTCTTTCATTGAAAGTAGCTAGCCCACCTCTGAGCGGATATGCAGGACCAATAATTATAATTTTACTCACCCTTATTTGAATCTGACCTTGAATATGCAGCAAAGGTAATAGATTCATAGATGGAATACAGTTGAAATCATAATTTTCTTAATTTGTGTAACCTTATTAGCTGAATTTTCGTTATATTTGTGGAAATAAATTGACTTTTAAAAATGAGAATCCTTGTAGTTTTATGTTTTTTATTCATAGGTATTTCCTTAAATGCTCAAATTGGACCTTCGGAACAAGCATATGTTCCTCCTGCACCAAAAGAGAAGGTGGAAAGGCCCACAACACCTGCAGCAAAAGCAAAACTTAATGCTGATAAGTTGACAAAACACCTTAAACTTACAAAAACTCAACATACACAATTACATAAAGTTTTTTTAGATTTTGAATTAGAAAAGGACAGAATCAATAAAGATCAAAAAATGACCAAAAGACAAAAGTTTTATAAGAATAACGAAATCTATCAAAAGAGGCAAAATGATATCAAGAAAATATTGACACCGACACAATACAGAGAGTATCAATTTAAATTTGCCTAAAAGCTTTTTTCTTCTTTACTCAGTATACGCAGAAATTCATTCAATCGAAAACCAGTTAATAAACCTATACTTAATTCTATACCTGATATGAGTGCAATAGGAATACTTGTACCCATAATAAATGCTCTTAGTTGAGTAAATATTCCAACAAAGGCAGCTATTGTACTAAAAATAACAATGTAGGTGTAAAGTCTTCTGTTTTTATTTTTCTTTTGAATGCGATAAGTGGTGTAGTTAATTTCATCTGTAAAGATGTGATGATCTATTGCGAGAAGCTTTAGGTAAAAAGTATATCGCTTTCCATATGAATAAATCATAAAGACACCTTTTCCAATGCAATAAAAGCAAAAAATATACATACCATAGCTTAGGTACTTGAATCCGGGGCCAAAAGCAAACAAACCTGCCATGAGACCAAAAATAAGAAGTATGGCTCCAGTGGCAATATATACCCACCCTGTGAGGATGTCTCCTTTGTATATTATGCGGCACTTTTCAAGCATTCTCTTTATTTTATCGTTTGATTGAGTAGGTCTTGGTCTGTTATATTTGGCAGCGTCACGTGAAGATCTTTATTATCTTTCATAGCTCGCTTTATGGCAAATATCGCTTCTTCATTTCTAGCCCAGCTTCTTCTAGCGATTCCATTATTTACATCCCAATAGAGCATACTTTTGATGTTTTTTGCAGCTTGCTTACTGCCGTCTATTACCATACCAAAACCACCATTGATTACTTCTCCCCAGCCTACACCACCACCGTTATGAAGCGACACCCATGTCGCACCTCTGAAAGCATCACCCACAAAATTATGCACAGCCATATCAGCAGTAAATCTAGAACCATCATAAATATTAGAAGTTTCTCTATAAGGAGAATCAGTTCCTGAAACATCATGATGATCACGCCCTAACACAATTGGCCCTTTAATTTTACCTGACCGAATAGCTTTATTAAAAGCTAAGGCAATTTTGATTCTTCCTTCAGCATCAGCATATAAAATCCTTGATTTAGATCCAACGATAGGTAAATTTGTCTTTGCATTGCTGATCCACATAATATTGTCATTAAGTTGCCCCTTAATCTCATCAGGTGCTTTTTTGAACATTTTTTTCAAGACCTTTTTAGCAATTTTGTCCGAAAGATAGAGATCCTCTTTATCTCCTGATAAACACACCCATCTGAAAGGCCCAAAACCATAATCAAAGCATAGTGGCCCTAAAATATCCTGGACATATGAAGGATACTTGAAGATGCCTCTTTTTTTGTCTTGCCAAATATCAGCTCCTGCATCACCTGCTTCTTTCAAGAATGCATTTCCATAATCCCAGAAATACATACCCTTTTCTGACATTTTATTAATCGCCTTTACGTGCCTTTTTAGTGTTTTTTGGACTTCTGCCATAAATTCATGCTTGTCATGTGCAAGTAACTTTTTAGCTTCTTCAAAAGTATATCCTACAGGACAATAACCTAAATCATCAATATTGTGGAGAGAGGTTTGGTCTGAGCCTAGTTCAACCTCTATGTCGCTTTCAGCCAGTGCTTCCCATAATTCCACAATATTACCATGATAGATAAGTGATATAGCATTGCCTTGTTCTTTATTTGTCTTAATTGCATCTAGGAGTTGAGGCAAATCTTTATATACATTATCTTTATTTATATATCCATCGATGATTCGTTGGTGGATAGCATCATCATCTACCTCAGCAATGACTCCTACTGTACCTGTAATCAGTGCAGCTATGGACTGCGCTCCTGACATGCCGCCTAGACCTGATGTAACAAAAACGGTGCCTTTGAGGTCGTCTTTACCTACACCTTTTCTCCTACCTGCATTCAGAAGAGTGATGGTGGTACCGTGTACAATGCCTTGAGGGCCGATGTACATAAAAGATCCAGCAGTCATCTGTCCATATTGGGTGACACCTAGCGCATTGTATTTATTCCAGTCTTCCTTTTTTGAGTGGTTAGGAATCATCATTCCATTAGTAACAATGACGCGTGGAGCTTTTTTGTGTGAAGGGAATAGCCCTAGTGGATGACCAGAATAGAGTACTAACGTCTGCTTATCAGTCATTTCAGAAAGATATTTCATGGTGAGCCGATATTGTGCCCAGTTCTGAAAAACAGCCCCATTTCCACCGTAAGTTATCAGTTCTTGAGGATACTTAGCTACTTTAGGGTCAAGATTGTTTTGTATCATGAGCATAATAGCAGCTGCATGTTGTGATTTTGCAGGATATTGGTCTATAGGACGCGCATACATATCATAGTCCGGCATGAATCGATACATATAAATCCTACCGTACTTTTTCAGTTCATCATAAAATTCATCGATGAGGTTTTCATGAAGTGAAATGTCAAAGTATCTTAAACTGTTGCTCACAGCCAGCTTTAATTCATCTTTTGATAAAAGACCTTTGATGTTCCTTTTAGGTGCATGGGCTACTTTTTTATCGAGCTTTTTACTTTCAGGAAGATGTTTTGGAATACCTTCTGATATTTTGGATGAAAACTCTGATCGTGACATAGACATGAATTTTTACTGGTGTAAAGATATAGACTTTGATGGAATTTGAAAATTGATTAAGCAATAAAAAGGAAAAGGGATTAAAGTTAAGCCCCTCATCCCTATGCAGACATAAAATTTAAAATTCTTATTTAACACTTATAGCTATACAAATGAAAATATCAAATTTCTATCAAGCCATCAAAAACCTTTTCAGCAGGCCCTTCAAGATAGATGTCAGTGAATTTGCCTTCGTGTGTCTTTGAAACTTTGACACTTAAATCCCCTCCTTTTGTATTAATCTTAATAACGTAGTTTCCTTCCTTTTTGTTATGTAATGAAGCTATAGCTGAGGCTACTACTCCAGTGCCACAAGAGTAGGTTTCATCCTCCACGCCACGTTCATAGGTAGCTACCTGCAATTGATCAAGTTCTTTAACTACAAAATTGACATTGATACCTTCATCTTTAAAAATTGACGAATACCTGATTTTGCTGCCTGACGCTTTCACATCATCCGGTATTGATTCCATAAATTCCACATAATGTGGTGAACCGGTATCCAAAATAAAACATTGCGCTTGTGTATTGAGTAAGTTATTTACATCATTCATGCCTAAGCTAACCCACCCATTGGGCAATAAAGATGCAAAGTGAATACCGTCTATGGCTTCAAAAGTTGTTCTATCTTCAAATAGACCTAGTAACTTTGCAAAACTTACGATACATCGCCCTCCATTTCCACACATCGTGCTTTGTCTTCCGTCTGCATTAAAATATATCATTTTGAAATCGGCCGTAGTTGATTTTTCTAGCAAAATCAAACCATCACCACCTATTCCAAATCTACGATCACACAATCTGGCAACTTCTTCTGTATCACGAGTCGTGAGATACCGCATTTCTCTCTGGTCAATTAGGATAAAATCATTGCCTGTACCGTGGTATTTATGAAACGGAATTTTCATCAAGAATAAATCAATTTTAGAATATTCAGTGTTATAGAATGGGGTTTGAATAGCAAAATTACAAACATATCAAAAGTTTATTTTATATTTGCTAAAGAATTTTAAAAGAATTTGTTTTTGAATAATAAAAGGTTGTTTATTTCTTTTTTGCTTGTCAACATGGTTATAACGAGCGGTATGCTTTTATTTTACCATATCTTCATTCTCAAACCTGACACGATTGACAGCAAGATAGTTAACCGATCAATTCGAGCCGCGGAAAACGAAATTTTATTTTCTGATCGGTTTGAGAAGTTAATGAAGACTGCCGTGCCTTCTGATTTTATTAATGCGGCATCCATCAGCCGTAAAGCAGTTGTATTTGTTCAAGCTAAAGGTGACAGAATCCAAAATGCTTTTGGGTCTCCATTTTCATCCAGTTCCGGTTCTGGTGTCATCATTAGCGCTGATGGTTATATAGTGACTAATCACCACGTCATCAAAGATGCCTCAAAGATTGAAATCACGCTCAACGATAATCGCGTATTTGAGGCATCTGTTGTAGGGTCAGATCCTAATACTGACATTGCTTTGCTAAAAATTGTTGCTCAAAATCTCGATTTTTTGATTTTCTCCAACTCGGACTCACTGATGATAGGCGAATGGGTAATGGCCGTAGGGAATCCTTTCCGATTACAATCCACTGTTACTGCAGGAATAGTCAGTGCAAAGGCGCGAAATATTAATCTTTTGGAAAATCAAGGTATAGAATCATTCATTCAGACCGATGCAGCGGTCAATCCAGGCAATAGTGGTGGTGCACTCATCAATACTAAAGGCGATCTTGTAGGTATTTGTACAGCGATCCAAAGTAATTCAGGCCAGTATGAAGGTTTTTCATTTGCTGTGCCTTCTAATTTAGCTAGAAAGGTAGTAGCTGATTTGAGAGAATTTGGTGTTGTCCAGCGTGGATGGTTAGGTGTAGAGATTGAAAATGTCACCAACCAGTCTGCCAGATCATTAAATCTTAACGAAGTGAAAGGCGTCTTGATCGCATCAGTGGCACATAATAGTGGTGCTTCAGAAGCAGGTATCAAAGTAAATGATGTAGTGGTTAAAGTCAATCAAACTGAGGTGAGCTCTACTTCAGAGTTGATGGAGCAGATAGGCAATTATAGACCGGGCGATGCCGTCAGCCTGACCATTATCAGAAATGGAAATAAAATAGAGAAAGAAATCACCTTGCGCAATCAATTAAATTCTACTGATTTAATCGGTACATTGAGTGATGGTATTTTTGAAGAACTTGGAGTCGAAGTGCGTGATGCCGATAAGTATGAAAAAGCAGTATTTGCACCTTCTGGTGTGATTGTGGTCAGTGTAAAAAACAGATCAATAATTGGCGCTACCCGAATGGAGCCGGGATACATTATTATAAAAGTTAATAACCAGCCAGTCACAACGGCTTATCAATTGCGACAATTACTTGAATCGTTGCGTGGAAAAGTAGTGGTGATGGATGGTTATTACCAGAAATTGCCAGGAGAGTACCCATATACCTTTACAATACCTTAAATAAAGTAAAACCCTGATATAAGTTATGAATCCATCAGAAGTAGAGAGAAATGTGAATGAAGATGCTTTGTTGCTCAAAATGGCAGATGTCAATAGAAAACTTGAGAAAATTGCCCTCGGTGGTGGCAAAGACAAGATTCGTCGGCAACATGAAGAAGGGAAGATGACTGCCCGTGAAAGGGTAGAGGCGCTCCTTGATGCTAATAGCACTTTTTTTGAGATTGGTGCCTTTGCCGGATATGAAATGTATGAGGAACATGGTGGATGTCCGGCAGGAGGCGTGATTGCAGGGCTTGGATATATTGAAGGCCGTTTGTGCATGATTGTAGCTAATGATGCTACCGTTAAGGCTGGCGCTTGGTTCCCGATCACTGGCAAAAAAAACCTACGTGCTCAGGAAATTGCTATGGAAAATAGAATCCCTATCATATATTTGGTTGATAGTGCTGGTGTTTATCTTCCCATGCAAGATGAAATTTTTCCAGATAAAGAACATTTTGGACGCATATTCAGGAACAATGCAAAGATATCTTCAATGGGTATTCCTCAAATTGCAGCCATCATGGGCAGCTGCGTAGCGGGAGGAGCTTATCTACCCATCATGTCTGATGAAGCATTGATAGTAGAAGGTACTGGATCAATTTTTTTAGCTGGCCCATATCTAGTTAAAGCAGCTATTGGAGAAGAAGTAGATCAAGAAGTGTTAGGAGGCGCTAGAACTCATTGTGAAATATCCGGAGTGACAGATTATAAGATGCCGGACGACAAGACTTGCCTTGAAACCATTCGAAAGTTGGTTTCGAAATTAGGTAAGAGAGAAAGAGCAGGTTTTGATAGAACTGATTCAAAAATGCCCCAATTCAGTTCGGCAGAAATTCCATCTTATATTCCGGATAATATGGCTAAACCATACGACATGATGGATGTCATCAATAGGCTTGTAGATGATTCTGATTTTACCCAATATAAGGAAGGTTACGGAAAATCTATTATTTGTGGTTATGGTCGGATTGACGGATGGGCCGTTGGCATTGTAGCGAATCAGCGACTTGTAGTTAAAAGCGCTCAAGGAGAAATGCAGTTTGGAGGTGTGATTTATTCTGACTCAGCTGATAAAGCAACACGTTTCATCCTAAATTGCAATCAAAAGAAAATTCCGCTTGTCTTTATTCATGATGTTACTGGATTTATGGTAGGCAAGCGTTCAGAGCATGGTGGAATTATCAAGGACGGTGCAAAGATGGTCAATGCTGTAGCTAATTCAACTGTACCGAAGTTTACTATTGTAGCAGGTCATTCCTTTGGCGCTGGAAATTATGCAATGTGTGGAAAAGCGTATGACCCACGACTCATCGTGGCATGGCCTACAGCAAAAATAGCAGTGATGGGTGGTACTCAGGCAGCCAAGGTGTTAACCCAAATTCAAGTGAGTGCGCTGAAAAAGAAGGGAGAAAAGCCTGATGCAGAAGCAGAGAATGCTCTTTTTGAAAAAATCCGAGATCGTTATGACAACCAGACATCGCCATACTATGCTGCTGCTCGGTTATGGGTAGATGCTATTATAGACCCGCGAAAAACTAGGGAATTTATTTCTTTGGGAATAGAAATGGCTGATCATGGAATTGTTGAAAAATTCAATCCTGGAGTAATTCAGACCTAACCATAGCTAGTATTCTAGTGCTTTTTGTAATGTAGCTGTTATTTCTTTAGAGGAAGGTCTCGGCGCATTGCTATCAAAGATTTTTCCTTCTTTGTCCAGAATGATGAATCGTGGAATTCCTTTGATCTTGTAATCCTTAACAATAGATGACTCCCATGCACGGTCTGCAATTAATTGAATGCCTGCTAGATTTTTAGACTTATCTTTTAGCATTTCCAGCCATGCATTTTTGTCTTTGTCTATGGATATACTTACAAATTGAATGTCTTGATTTGCAAATTGCTCTCTAAGCGTATGCATGGAAGGCAATTCTCTAATGCAAGGCCCACACCAAGTCGCCCATATATCTATATAAGTAACTTTGCCATTTAGTTCTGAGCTATTGAAAGCCTTATTATCTTTATCAAAATAAGTCCATTGAGGCGCTATTTCACCTTTGAGCAGATGCCGGATACTATCAAAAAGTGTATTAATCTCAGTACTATAGTGCTCATTAGATTCTAGGCGGTTGAATTCCGTCATCAATTCTGCTGCATCGTTAGGGCTTGAAGCGAATCCTTCTTTCATAATCTCGTAGTAGAGTAAATTCTTGATCGTTTTATTCATAAATTTCTTATCAATTGTCTTGAATTTACGATAAAGTGGGGATTCTTCGGCGTACGTTGTATCAGCATTTGCTTTAAATTCTACATACAAAGGTAAAAATTCTCTGAATGAGCCCGTCAGCAACTTGTCGGGATCGTCTGTATCAATATTTTGTAAAAAACTATCAAAAGTTTCAGAAAGAATCAAAGTGCTGTCAGGCTGAAAATATTCATAATACGTCGGATAAAGTAATTTATAAATGGCAGCATCATAAGAGATATCATCCATCAAGCATTTTGCAAATATTTCCGTAAATGGAGTATTCTCCTTTTGAAATGTTTGCTGATCATCAATGAGATAATGTGTCCTTTCTTCGATTTTATTGATAAATTGTTTTTCAGGAAGTGAATAAATATCTGCAAAATTATCTTTCATCGCAGCATCTTTAGTCTTCTCATAATGTACAAGGTAAGTATTTTCCAGCTCGTGACTTCCAGTAAAACGAGTATTAGCCGGATTTTGAAAATCAGCAGTCACAAATATACTATCACCAGGTTCTATATAAATATTAATGCTGAAATAATCTGCATATACTAATTTATAAACACCTGACTTATCAAGTTTTGTATTGAAGTTAAAATTACCTTGGTCATTTGGAGTAGTTACAATTTCATTGATACCCTGTAGTATGAGCTCGCCACCATCAAAATTAGAAATAACACCTTCAATTACAGTATCCGTTGCAAAAAAAGAAGTGTGTTTACCTTTACAACCGCCTATTATAAAACATACAGCTACTAATAAGATGAAAATTGAATTTCTAAATAATTGACTCATGATGATTTCAGATAAACTATTGGACAAATTTAAGCGATATTTTGCATCTTTGACCTTGTGTTCTGTATTGAGCATGATTCATTAACAAAGATTAACACGTTATTATAGGAAACTCCATTAATTTTAAGTCAAAGTACTGTTTGAGTAAATTTATTTCTAAGAATTAAACAATAATAGGATAATATGTGTATTAAGATTTATACTTTTGCACTCCTTTAAAAAATAGATGAAGATAAATGAGAACTAAGCTTTCTAATTTTAAATTTGATCTCCCTGACGAGCTGATTGCTCAATACCCTATCGAAGAAAGAGACCAATCACGTCTCATGGTAGTAGATAGAAAGACAGGAAAGATTGAGCATAAGATCTTTAAAGATATACTTGATTATTTTGATGACGGCGACGCACTCATTTTTAACAATACAAAGGTTTTTCCTGCCAGGATGTATGGTAAGAAAGAGAAAACTGGAGCTAAAATCGAAGTATTTCTACTTAGAGAGCTGAATGCAGATGTAAAACTATGGGATGTACTAGTTGATCCTGCACGAAAAATAAGGGTAGGGAATAAGCTGTATTTTGCAGACAACAAAGGTAATGATGTGCTCGTAGCTGAAGTCGTAGACAATACTACTTCTCGTGGTCGTACCATCCGCTTTTTCTTTGATGGTACAGATGATGAATTTAGAGCTGTGTTGAAAGAGTTAGGTAGAATGCCATTGCCTAAGTATATCAATCGTAGTCCTGAAGAAATAGATAATGAAAGATATCAAACAGTTTATGCTAAAGAGATCGGCGCTGTTGCTGCACCTACAGCCGGCATGCACTTTTCTAGAGAGCTGCTCAAAAGACTAGAGATTAAAGGTGCAGGACTGGCAGAAGTGACATTACACATCGGCTTAGGAACTTTTAGAAGTATTGATGTCGAAGATCTATCAAAACATAAGATGGATGCAGAATACTATAATATTCCTGAGAGTGCTGTAGAAATTGTAAATACTGCAAAGGAAAATAATAAACGTATTTGTGCAGTAGGAACAACTGCTATGCGGACTGTAGAATCATCCGTCTCTGCAACCAACTTACTAAAGACTTCCAGTGGATGGACAAATTTATTTATATATCCTCCTTACGAATTCAGTATTGCCAATTGCATGATATCTAATTTTCATTTACCAAAAAGCAGTCTGATAATCATGGTTGCTGCATTTGGTGGATATGAACTGATTATGGAGGCTTATCAAGAAGCTATCAAGGAAAAGTATCGATTTTTCACCTATGGTGACGCCATGCTTATTATATAAATTGTTAATATATTTTTTTAATTAAAAGTGGGAACTTTTTTATAATAAAGGATATTTAATGATTGAGGATTGTAAAAATATTTACTTTCTGTCATTACTATTTTTAATTATCAAGTAAAAGATTTTTTAATTACTAAATTTTTTGAAAATTTCCTATGTATTGGACATTAGAATTAGCTCATAACCTTGAAGATGCGCCTTGGCCTGCTAATCGTGATGAATTAATCGATTATGCCATTCGATCCGGAGCGCCACTTGAAGTTATTGAAAATCTTCAGGAGCTAGAAGATGAATTTGAAATTTATGAATCAATGGAAGATATCTGGCCTGATTATCCGAGGAAAGATGACTTTCTTTTTAACGAAGAAGAATATTGATATATTCACTGAAGTGTAATATCAAATAAAAGCATAAAGTCCTGGAATGTACAGTTTATTGCAGGACTTTTTTCTTTTAAAACATAATAGGTACTCAATTGAACCTCTTGAAAGATCATAATCCTTTAACTATTGCCATTGATGGTTATTCGTCTTGTGGCAAATCTACAATGGCTAAGCAGCTTGCCAAAGCATTGCACTATTCTTATGTAGATACCGGAGCGATGTATAGAGCTGTAGCCTTATATCTGCTGGAACAAGGTATTGATATTGAAGATATTCATAGCATTGAAGAAGCATTAAAGACTATAGATATATCGTTTATAAATGACAACGGAAAGAATACAACTATTTTGAATGGCAGAAACGTTGAAGATGAAATCAGATCGCTGACAGTATCATCTTGTGTAAGTGAGGTGGCCGCCATTCCACAGGTACGAAAAAAATTAGTCCTTTTGCAACGCAATCTAGCAGGTAAGCTAGGCGTCGTCATGGACGGTCGAGACATAGGTACTGTAGTGTTTCCTAATGCGGATATAAAATTCTTTTTAACTGCAAATCTAAAGATCAGAGCTCAAAGAAGGTATGACGAGTTGATATCCCAAGGCAAGGAAACAAATATGGATGAAGTATTAGCTAACCTTCAGCATCGCGACTTCATAGACACAACTAGAGAGGATAGTCCACTTGTTCAAGCTGATGATGCCATAGTTATCGATAATACAAATTTGACCATTGAAGAACAATTTGAAATTGCTATAGGTCATATCCGTAAAAAATTAAACCCTCAGTAGGACTTTTTTTTAGTATTGTCTTGTTTTTAAGTTTGTATTATATGTTGTAAAACCGATGATTCTGTCATATAAATCTCCTAAACCCTTGTAATAAACAATGACTTGATAGTCGTTTTCGGTTTCGTTCCAGCTGCCATCCATAGCAGCAACATCAACAATCCCGTCTTTTACCACTGCTAAACAGTAATTATAATACCCTTGCTTCAAAAACAAATTACCTACATACATACCTCTATTATAGTCAAGGGTCATCCTATACGCATCAGAAGGTGTCCAGTTATTGAACGCGCCTAAAATATAGATGTTTTCATCATCATCAAGTTGTATGTCATCTTCCAAATATAAAGTGATATAGGCATAATCTGAATTAATATTTCTGGGTTCGGCCACATTGTTTCTAAAAAACTCCTCGCTTGATTCTTTTAAATCTCCTACGATATTATTTCTAGTGGTTTGTATCTCTCCTGCATCGACATTATCACTTATGTCTAAATAGGATGCGCCCTGCAGTGCATCCCAATTTTCAATAAAAAATTTACCATTAAAGTCAAAAACCGCAATATGTACTTTATTGCGCCATGACTGTATAGGCTGTAACAGAATGTCTGTCTCGTCCCTTTTTCTTTCTATAAATTTAACGCCACGTCCTACCCGAAAAAATGATCTTATGTCAAACTCTCTAAATTCAGAATTTCCCCACCATTCAAATGTTCCTAACTTATTAAATCTCATCGTACTACCAGCTATAAAATTGGGCTTGGATGTTTTTGTATTATTCCAGTTTTCATTCTGCAACATCACAATATTTACTTCCTCGATAGGGTTGCGCATGGAGATTGACTCATTGATAAGATTGACATCAAACTCTTGCTTGTATCTTATATTCATAACATCCGATGGAAAAATGTCATTGACCTCAATGCCTACAATATTTTCGCTAACAATAAATCGCCTAGTAAGTACCGGCCTGTCTATGTTATCTTCATATATAACGAGCAAATAATTACCTGAAATTTTAAAATTAGTATCTTTATTAGGAAATCGCTGCCAGTAATGAATATACTGAATACGAGTACTTGTGGAATACTCATAGTTTCTGAGTCGCTCATCATTAAATCCATTGAGATAGTCAATTTCCCTCATGGCTGAAGGCTTCCAATCCTTGTCGCAGTGGATGATCCTATAATAAAGATGTCGCTCTACATTGTTCAAGTCATCAAATTTCAACATAAGAAAATCAGAACTACCCAGCTTAATAGCCTGAAAACCAACAGGTAAATTGTTGTGTTCAAAAGTTACAGTTGCAATAAAATCATCATATTCTGCATTAACAAATTCAAAATTATAATCATCTCCTGCATACAACTGAATGCTCAAAAGGAAGGTAAAAATGATGGCTAAATATCTCATTCTGTTATCTTTATTTTATTAGACGATATTTGTTTGTAGATATTGTTAATATTACTTTAAAATCCTTTGGAAAGATCTTTTAAATCCTTACGGACTTCCTGTTGCACTTGTTCTACTTCATTTAATTTCTTACCCTCATTTTCTAGTAACTGGTCAAACTCATAAAAATTAGCTTCTAGCTTTTGCCGAATGCGTAATGTATAATCTGTCAACTTTCGAGTTACTTCATCATGCAACTGATTGCGCCCTTTACCAATTTCGTCAGCAAATTTCTTGATAATTTTACTCCGGTTTAGACCAAGCGTAACTCCAGCAAAAAGTACTCCGGTAGCGGTCAAGACGCCTCCGGTGATATCAAAGACAGCACCCTGAGTCAGCGTGGCTAAAATGACTCCTACTATAGCAATGCCACTTCCGGCTGCCAGATTAGGTGTCATCTTGGATGATTCAGTCAAGATTCTCTCATCATAAAAGTTTTCAGCTGTACTCATGAATTGGCTGAAACTTTCCTGCAAATCTCTTAACACATTAATTCGGCGTTCTGCTATATCCGCAAAAATCTCATCGTTGTTTTTCAGAATAGTCTCAGAATATCTCAGTTTATTATCCACCAATTTGCCCATCATCTGGATATTCTCGGCTACGTCAATAATGCCATTCTGAAGTTTGTCTCTTAATGATGTATTGAGTTTCAACTCAAAGTCTTTGGCTTGTGTGGTCAGCCATTCTTTCAGACCTGTCTCTTTGCCAAATATGGATGAAAAGGATCGTTTTAATACATTGAAGAAGGATAATCCGGTTTCAAGATCATCTTGTTTCTGTCGAGTGATTTTATCATAACTATCCAGAAGATTCGAAATCAGAACTTCGATCTGCTTTTTAGTTTTGGTATGTTGATTTTCAATTAATTCACGAATCTCACCTCTGAATTTAATATCTACTTCATATTGTTTCTTTCGGTTAATCAGGCTATCATCCAGTTTTTGAGATATCGTCAGCAAGGTATTAATATTGTTCTGAAATTTAAGCTCAGGGGCTTTTCCACCAGTTATATTTCTTTCAATATAACTCCTGATTTCCTTGAAGCCTGAAATATCATAGTATTGTTCCTTCTCAAGTTTTGCCGAAACGGCAAATACCTGTGGCTCGCTTATGCCTTTATTTTTAGCATGGTCTATAACACCCTGAATATTGATGTTCAAATCAGATTCAGGCAACAAATCCTTTTGTTGCAATACAAAAATAATTTTCCTACGCCATTCAGCATTGATATAGTCAAAAAAGTCCCACGACGATTGTCGATATGGATTTTTAGCTTCAAATACAAATACGATTAGGTCTGAATAGGGTATAAACCTTTCTGTTATTTCTTGATGATGACGTACTATCGTATTCGTACCAGGTGTATCTACAATAGCTATTTCTTTAAGGATTTCTACCGGCTGAAATATTTTTTTAAGGTATGGATTAATTTCTACTATTTCCTCTTGTTCACCATATACAATTTGTTGGATTGTATCGGTCATTGGCATAGGCGCAACCTTACAAATTTCTTTGTCAGATTGTAAGAGGGCATTTACAAAACTACTTTTACCGGCCTTGACCTCACCGACGATGACAAAGGTAAATGGCGCATCTAGTTGTGTTTGTAAAACAGTAAGTGTTTCTTCTAGCGCTCCATGACCAATCTCTTTTGTGACTTGGAGCAACTTATCCACTGAGGTAGCGAGGATAGTGTATTTTTGATTGATATCTTTATTAAATAAACCCATTAATCCGAATTAGTTTGTATTTTGTTATTCAGTATTTTAGTCTGTCTAAGATTATGAACCGATTCAGGTCCCATACAAAATAAAAGGTCTAAGATACTGAGATTTGAAATAAAATCAAACTTTCCTGACCAAACCTGAGGATAAACCTCAAAATTTAAACTTGTCGGCAAAAGTTGATTTCGAAAATCTTCAATCAATTGCTCATCGTAGGTTATCAGATATGTATCTGTAAAATCGATGATGATATCTAATTTTAAAAATTGAAGCATGAGTTTCAACAATTCAGTATTAAACGTTAAGAGAGAACTATGCTTTTGCATATAAACATGTTGCAATCGGTCATAATAAAACTCAAAATATGCTGATTTTCCATAGGCTGATCTGAGTGCATGGAGATGTTTGAGATGCCAGGGTTCGTCATAAGAAATCGTGACCTCTGCTATATTTTTTTGTTGATTTTTTCCCTTTTTTAAGGGTATAGAAAGCGAGCAAAGCCCGTTAGCTGTAAGTATTTCGTACCTATTTCGTGGTGAACGCTTCTGGTAATTTTCATTTTTTTCTATAATTATTTTATGCCTATCTAGATATTGAACATAAGAATAAATTGGGCCTAATATCTGTGTTTCGTGCAGGATGGGCTTCATTTTTTTAAAAATAATTATAAACGTGGCAAATATACAAAATACTAAAACATTGTTAAACTACAGCGTATTCATTCAGTTACAAAAATGACAATCCTATATTTGCAATAAATTTATTTTAGATATGAGAAAATTTTGGATTTTTGCCATCCTCATCGGAGTTCATTTTAATGCACACAGCCAGGAGTATATGAAAGGTAATTCATTTGCTTTTGGATGGGCTGTTGATCCTGTATTATTGCCATTACCAGCACCACAAGATATAATCTCAGTGGAGTCTGTGAGTAAAGTATTAAATATAGTGAAGGAAAATATAGAAATTAAACCCGTCAAAAAGCCTGGTGATCTGAAATCAAAATCATGTTTTTACAATTGGATTGACCCTTCAACACCTGATGCGGCTATGCTATTCCAAATATCTACTAATCCGGTGTATAGTGAAGTATATAATTATATTTCTATGACTGTGCAATCTAAGATTGAGAATGGAGAAAATTTTGGTGCTGGTGGAAACATTAATTTTAAAGAAGAATACATTGGTAAAGTCCGTATAGCATATTCCATTCAAAACCCTAGGATCTACTGGAATATAGGTGACAACTATCTGATGATGTTAGCATTTAATATGACCAACCTTTCAGAAGAAAAAATCCTTGAGTATGCGCATCGGTTTGTTCCTGAGATCAATAAAAATTTTCTAGCAAAGCTTCTGGAATAATTTTGGATCGTTTTCGAAAGAAAAAATATATGTAATTTTAATTTTATATATAAAATCCGTATATTTACCCGTTCTAAATTCATTTAACTTAAATTTTTAGTATGAGTAATATACTTGGAATAGGCTCAAGAGTGAAGCATCCAGCTTTTGGAGATGGCGTCGTCATAGGAGCAGAAGCAGTAGCTTACAAGGTGTGTTTTATCACTTATGGTATCAAAATGGTAGGCAAAGAATATGGTGCCTGGGAGATTATTGAGAAAATTGAAGCAGATGAGGCTGTGTCGTTTTCTGAAGCAGAAAAGTCACTCATAAAAATATTAAAAGCCTGGTCTGACATATCAGAGGTGGTACCTCTTGGCGATAAGTGGCAAAATGGCCTAATGATTTTACAACCGGAAGATAAATCGCTCAAGCCTAAAGAAATACCTATCGAAGCATTTTTTCACAAAATAGTGATGGTAAGAGATCGACTGAGGGTCATGGAGCAGCGTATCAACTCGTCAGATCTTTCCGATGAAGAAAAAGTGAATCTGCAACAATATATCACTCGAATTTATGGTAGTCTGACCACATTCAATATACTTTTCAAGAACAAGGAAGATAATTTTGTTGGCGAAAAAAGCGGTGATTAGGCCTACATGTGATGAGTTTACTTTTAAACAATTTCTTTAATATCGTGTATTTTATATCATAAATTATACGACATGAGATACTGGCCACTATTCATTGTGCTATTCATTGCTGGATGCATTGAACCTAATCAGACTTTTAAAAAAATTCCTCCAGGAATATGGCGCGGAGAACTTTTACTGGATCGTACGCCCGTTGTAAAATATGGTGATGATAGAGATATTGTCAAAAAAGATGATATTGAATCCACCGTTCCTTTTAATTTTGAAGTTGTTTATGATAATGATTCTACATTTCATATTGTCATGCACAATGGAACAGAACGAATCAATGTGCCGGATGTCCAGTTTAAAACTGATCCATACACTAATAAAGATACTGTAATCATTGATTTTCCTATCTATGATACCCAGATAAGAGCGATATATGAAGACGGGATTATGGAAGGCGACTGGATTGTCAATTATAGAGATGATTACCGCATCCCGTTCAAAGCGGTACATGGCAAAGGTCATCGATTTAATGGTGTAAAAAGAGAACATAGTGATATGGCTGTCAATGGTAGCTGGGAAACTGTTTTTACTGAGGAAGATGGTAACACATTTAAAGCTTTAGGTTCTTTTTATCAAAAAGGAGACAGCCTCACCGGGACTTTCCAGACAGAAACGGGAGATTTTCGATATTTAGAAGGGATGGTTATTGAGGGTAAGATGTATTTGTCCGTATTCGATGGATCTCATGCCTATCTTTTTATTGCAAAGATGTTGTCTGACAGCACTTTAACAGGCACCTTCAGAGCTGGTAGTAAATACAAAGCAACTTGGGAGGCAAAAAGAACAGACAAGAATAGTCTAGCTGATGCTTACAGCATGACGAAGACAACCGGAAAGCCGCTCTCGTTCACTTTCCCAAATCAGGATGGGCAGCCTGTCAGTATCACGGATCAAAAATTTGATGATAAATATAAGATTATACAAATTATGGGAACTTGGTGTCCCAATTGTATGGATGAAACCGTTTTTTTACAAGATTACTTTAAAAATCATCCTGCGGATGATATTGCAGTCATCAGCATCGGAGTCGAACGGTACAAAGATACATTGAAATCGCTCAGTATGTTGAAAAAGTTTAAAGACCGTATGCATATTGACCATGATGTATTATTAGGAGGATATACAGGCGACAGAGCAAGCGTTGTCAAAGCATTAGAAATCGATGGTATCAAGTCGTTTCCTACATTGTTATTTGCTGATCGCAATAATAAAATAGTCAAAATCCACACAGGTTTCAATGGTCCAGCCACACCGGTTTATGAAGATTTCAAAAAAGAGTTTACAACAATTTTAGAACAATTGCGCAAGGATTAACTAGACCATACTTTAAAAAAATTTGCGTATGAATATCCCATCAAAACGAATTGCATTAATCACAGGTGCTACTTCTGGAATAGGTAGTGCAACAGCAAAAATACTCGCCAAAAACGGCTATAAGCTGATTATCACCGGCAGGAGACAAGAGAGATTGAATGAGATAAAGCATAAGCTGCACGCTAAATATGGCGCTGAAATCATCGAACTATGTTTTGATATAAGAGATCAGCAAGCAGTAGAAAATGCATGGAAATCACTAAGTCCGAAATGGCAAAAAGTAGATATTTTGATTAATAATGCAGGTCTTGCTAAAGGATTTAACCCAATTTTTGAAGGCAATATATCCGACTGGGAAACCATGATAGATACCAATGTCAAAGGATTGCTTTATATGACAAGGTTAGTATCTCCTATAATGGTAGAAAATAGAAAAGGGCATATCCTTAATATTTGCTCTACTGCAGGACACGATGTGTACCCAAATGGAAATGTATATTCAGCAACAAAGTTTGCAGTCGATGCGCTGACTAAATCCATGCGCCTAGATTTGTATAAATATGGCATTAAAGTCAGCCAGATCTCTCCAGGTCATGTAGAAGAAACAGAATTTGCTCTAGTACGCTTTGAAGGTGATCAGCAAAGAGCAAAAATTTATGACGATTTTGCACCGCTCAAGGCAAGCGATGTGGCGGCTACGATACATTTTATCCTTTCACAGCCAAAAAATGTCAACATTCAGGATGTTTTGATGATGGGTACCCAACAAGCTGGTAGTAACTTCATAGATAGATCCGGTAGAGATGACAAGGAACAAGAATAGCAATATCATTAGTTAGCTTTTTAAATTATACATATTGATTGTTTTAATTTGTATGTGATAAATGTAAAATTCAAATTTAATTTTCAATTGTCGGAGACCTTGATTTACAATATAATAGTGCGCATGATTAGGATGAGAAGTTATAAATAAAATAAAGTTGAAAAAATATATAATTTTTTTCCTAATAATGTTACCGTTTAATAAAAATAAGATATATCTTTGCGCTCCGATTTAGAATAGTTAAATTGTAAGCAAGATGAATTTGATCAATTACGTACATGAACAGTTAACTCCACAGCCTAACTTTCCAAAGTTCAGAGCAGGAGACAATATAGCAGTGAGCTACAAGATTATTGAAGGTGCCAAAGAGAGAATACAGATATTCCGTGGTGATGTCATTCAGATTAGTGGCGAGGGTGCAACTAAGACATTCACAGTAAGAAAAATGTCCAATGGGGTAGGCGTAGAGAGAATTATTCCTTTTAGCTCGCCTGCAATAGCAGAAATTGAGGTTCTTAAAAGAGGAAAGGTGAGAAGAGCTCGAATCTTCTATTTAAGAAATCTTACCGGTAAGAAAGCCAAGATTAAGGAAAGAATGCATACAGCAAAATAATAGAGCATTATTAATAAGAACACAAAGGGAGGCAGCGATGGTTGTACTCCCTTTTTCTGTTTTTGATGTATTTGTTCTATCGGCTTGAATAACTCGTAGTGAATAATTGAGCCGGTGAGTTATGAAATTTTATAGGGTCTTATTATCTTTGTGCTTCAACAAATCATCTATTGACATGGGACACGGTTTATTAGCAGGTAAAAAAGGAATTATTTTTGGTGCGCTTGACAGCAGATCTATAGCTTGGAAGGTAGCAGAAAGATGCGCGGAAGAGGGTGCCCAAATTGTGCTCACCAATGCTCCGGTTGCAATGCGACTTGGAGAGATTAATGAGCTGTCAGAAAAACTGAATGCACCCATCATTCCGGCAGATGCAACGAGTCTAGAGGATCTTGAAAACCTCTTTACCCAATCCATGGAACATTTTGGTGGAAAAATAGATTTTGTTTTACATTCTATCGGCATGTCGGTTAATGTTCGTAAGAAAAAGGAATATACTGATCTGAATTATGAATGGATGAAAACCACTTTTGATGTATCAGCCATGTCGTTCCATAAGGTGATGCACATAGCCTATAAGCTAGATGCTATGAATGAATGGGGTTCGATTGTTGCACTCACGTACATCGCCGCACAAAGGACATTTCCTGATTACAGTGAAATGGCAGAATCTAAAGCATTATTAGAGAGTTTTGCTAGAAGTTTTGGTTATCATTATGCCAAAAAAGCAAAGGTTAGAGTAAATACTATATCTCAATCACCGACCATGACCACAGCAGGATCAGGTGTAAAAGGTTTTGGTGATTTCTTTGGTTATGCAGATAAGATGTCTCCACTGGGCAATGCCTCAGCCGATGATTGTGCCAATTATTGTGTTTCTATGTTCTCTGATTTGACACGTATGGTTACTATGCAGAATTTATACCATGACGGAGGCTTTAGTAGCATGGGTATGGCACCTGAATTGCTTGAAGAATAAGCTTGATCATTGCAGAAGTTGGATCTAAAAATCCAAATACCAGAATAGAGCTAATGTACCTGTTACTTTGGCTGAAATATATGGAGTAGCTTTTCTAACATTGAAAAGATGTCAATCAATGTTGAATCTGTATAATATCCTATTAGAAGAGTGAAAAGCGATACTTCAGTTGCGCATACTCATCAATTGACATATCTTGCACTACCAGTGAATACGCCTATCGCACCTAGCACTGCAGTTACTATGGTATCAGTGATTACGAACCATGCTGGAAACTGGTGATTAAAAAGATAGAATATTACAATTCCAAATAGCAGCAAAACAGCGATAAAACCTGTGAGGATTCTTCTTTTTGTCGAAACCAAACTACTGATTAGTCCTGCAGAAAATGCAGCAATAGCATGACTTATAGCTATAATCACAAATGCGCTAGCTGGCAACTCTACCATCCATGCAGCCACAGCTTTAGGATCAGAAAAATTAAGACCTGGTGGAGGCGGAAAAATTCCTTCACGTATCATTTGTGCCATTAAGACTATAAGCCCCGCTGTAGCTAGTGCTGTAAATACTCCAAATATTTGTTTCAACGATTAAAATTTGGGTTATAAACAGACAAAAATATGAAAAATAAAACTATGCACCAACTGATGTCAGTTCAAAAATTGAAGTCGTATGATATACAAAATGATATTAAAAACAAGTATTATGCTTATATATTTCGACATTAATGGATTGCATCCAAAATAATACTTTAACCTAAAGTTAAAAATATTTATTTGCCGAAAACCTTTTTGAGCAATTCACTTGTACGTTGATTCACATCCGATCTGATGCCTTTTTCCTTTACAGCAATCAATGCAAAAATTCCATCAAGCGCCTTGTTATTGACGTGGTCATCTAACTCAGAGTTAACTTTTTTGACAAATGGAATTTTGTTATAGGCATCTACCACTGTTTTCCAGTAAGTTCTTGCATTGACATAGTCTAAGTTATCCTGAATAATTGGCAAAAACTCTTTATACAATGAAGCTCGTGTAGTTTTGCTCAAGTAATTAGTAGCGGCATCGTCAGGTCCTGACAATATTTGCTTAGCATCCAAAATTGACATATCTCTTATGGCACTTAAAAAGATAGGAGCTGCTATTTGTGTGGCTCGCTCAGCTGCCATGTTCATACGTTCAATTAACTTTTCTTCAGCTCCCTGAAAACCTGGAATCGTTTTTACTTTTTCAATGACTTTTTGGGCCTCGTCCGGGAGTAAAATTTTATATGGTGAGTCTAAAAAGCCATTCTCCACACTTAATTGTTGTACTGCTGATTCTACACCAAGATTCAGCGCTTCTTTCAAGCCTTTGCTGATTTCTCCATTTTTACCTGAAAGAAAAGATGCAGAAATTTTTGCATCATTGAGTAAGTCTTTGAGCTGTGCCTGTGCAGGTGATACAAGCATGATTAAGGCTGTCCATACCCAAAATATTCTTTTCATCATTAATGTTATTGTTGTCATTCTAACGAAATACTAAACGAATATGTTTCAATAAATTCCTAGTAAATCCATGTTTTGCCGTTAAATATATTATGTTAAAACCCTTATCTATCAGGGCTAGTTAATTTAGACACACTATTACTTCTTTGACCTTAAAGTTAAAACTAACTACTACACCATTGAATTATACCTCTAAACTGCATTTAATAACGAGGCTAATATGGCCAGTTCAAAGCTTTACATAAAATAAATTCCACTACGATTGCATAATTTTAATATCTTTGTGCTCATTAAAAAGGTGACAGCTGTACAGGTAAATTTTATAATAGATCTTTACCTTACGACGTCACACCATTAATTACAAAATGTCCATATGTCAAGAGAAGCAAAACTTGGGATTTTGACCTTTATAGTGTTGGTAACCATGATTTGGGGTTATACTTTTCTTAAAGGCAGAAACTTGCTCAGCCATTCAAAAGAATTGTTTACCACTTATGATGATGTGACAGACCTCAATGTTTCTTCTCCTATTCTGGTTAATGGTTATAAAATAGGTACAGTTACAAAGATCAAACTCAATCCAAGCAATGTAAAAAAGATGGACGTGTACTATCTTGTAGATGGTGCATATAAGTTGCCTAAATCCACAGTAGCCGTATTGAAAAGTACTGGAATTATGGGCGGAAAAGGTATTTTTCTTGAGTTTGACAAAGAATGTTCCGGAAATAATTGTATCGAAAATGGTGATGAATTAAAGGGTAGAGTAGTTGGCTTGCTAGGCTCGATGCTAGGTGAAGAAGATATGTCATCGTATAGTTCAGAACTTACTGAATCTGCTAGAACGATTATAGCCAATATAGGTCGAAATGGAGAGCCAGGAGCAATCAATGAAACAGTACGTCAGCTTGAATTGATCTCTAAAAATATTGCCAATATAACTGCAAGTACCCAGCAACTGATGAATAATTCATCTCAAAATTTAAGCAAAACAATCGAAAACTTAGCGACTTTATCGACTGCGCTTGCTAGAAGTAATCAAAAAATTGAAAGTATGCTGGCCAATATAGATAAAATCACCAGCGATATTGCAAAGGCAGATTTAAAAACAACCATTGGAAAAACAAATGCAACCCTTGATCAGTCAAAAATGGCCATTGCCGAGCTAAAAACAACACTGGAAAGTACAAATCATACAATGAAAGACTTAAGTGCTGTTCTGCAAAAAATGGATAAAGGAGATGGTTCGATGGCCAAACTGATGAACGACAAACAACTCTACAATAACCTAGCAGCTACCACAAAAAACCTCAATCTCTTATTACAGGATTTAAGATTAAATCCTAAGCGATATGCGCATTTCTCACTTTTTGGTAAAAAACAGGAAAAATACGTCAAGCCAGAAGATGATCCTGCTAATGAGTAAGAAATTTCCTCTAATCCGAGCTTAATATTTACATAATTTTTTGTTGTTGATATATATTAAAACGCATTATCTTTGTATTGATAATTCATTTGTTTTAAAATTAAACAACAAGTTATGGACAGATTAACAAAATTTGCGCTTTTTATCGCATGCTTAATTTTAGCGTCGTGTAGCCCTAAATATTATGTACCCAATACGCAAAATGTCCCACTATTAACTTCTAAAGGAGATTTTTCAGGAGGCGTTGCAGGTAATGGTTCTCAATTTGAAATTCAAGCTTCTTATGGAATTGCAGACCATATAGGTTTAATGGCAGATGCATCATTATTCAAGCAAAAAGATGATGAGAATGGAAGTGGAGGTTCAGGAAAGTATTTTGAAGGAGGTCTTGGATATTTCAGCCGTTTAGGTGCAGCTAGCCCATGGATTTTTGAAACATACGGTTTGTTTGGTATCGGAAATATGGAAAACCACTTTCCAAATACAGTGAATAAATATCCTAATACAACAGGTAAGATTGAGGCAAACGTTGCAAGGTTTGCTTTACAGCCTGCAATAGGTTACAAACATAAATACTTCGAAATAGCTGCTTCTCCAAAATTGAGTTATATTAATTACAGTGACATCAAAGGTAGCCTTATCTTTGATGATCAGGACCAGATTAAGTATCTTATTGACAATAAATCCAGTCTTTTATTTGAACCTGCCTTGACCTTACGATTTGGTTTGAAACAGTTCAAACTGCAATTGCAACTGAGCAAAAGCCTGAACCTGAGTAATGAAGATTTTAAACAGGACAAGTCCTTTATTACTGTCGGTTGTGGGTATCAGTTTACTAGGGATTAATTATATGGATGCGCTAGATTACTTGTATATTAATACTTGTCAATGGAGAAATGTTATGGTTCAGGATTGACCCTATAAAATCCTGAAGTAGGTTTCTTTTCTAGCATATTGACATAATCGAGACTCCCAAGCCTGAATCTAAGATTAATATTGCTACTTTTGTTGAATTTGTATTCCATCTTACAAAAGATCGGAAGATTTTCCGAATTATACTTTTGAATGCTTACGTCATCCTGATCTAATCGAATGACTGGCTTGAAAACTTGTCTTATATTTATATCTGGTGTCTTTAGGCTGTCCGATAAGCTATTCTGACTCATCACAACACATGGCAGTGACAATATCAAAAGACAAGTCAATAAAGTCTTATTTAGAGTCATCGTTTGAAAGGTTTTGCCATTTTTGCTTTTTACTGCCTTGGTACAATACATATTTATAAAATACAGAAGGGATGCTTCCATTTAAGAGTTTTTTACGAGCTGAAGGTCGCAATCCTAGGTTTTTGATAGCTTCGTGATGACCTGACAATATCCAGGCAGTGCAATTAGTAAATGATCTTTTGAGCTTATCGCCAATGTCTTTATAAAAAGTCAGGATATCTTTCTCTTTCATGCGCTCATCATAAGGCGGATTGAAAATAAGAGTGATATTTTCATAACTATCCTGATAAAAAAAATCTTCATGGCCTAACTGAATATAATCTGATAACCCTGCTAACTCAATATTAGCACGTGATACCTCAAGTGCTCTAGGAGATATGTCATAACCGCGGATTTCAGGAATACTCTCAGGAGTAGCCTCATCCATTGCATTCCGACACACTTGATCCCACAACTCCTCGTCAAAATTATTCCATCGCTTAAATGTAAATTCCCGTTCACTGTCTTGTGGAGGTATATTGCCAGCTATTCTCGCCGCTTCACATAGAATAGTTCCAGATCCGCACATAGGATCAATCAGCGGTGTAGTTGCATTCCACTCAGAGAGTAGTACCATGCCTGCTGCCAGCACTTCATTAAGTGGTGCATCTACTTGTTGTCTGCGATAACCTCGAAGGTGTAGTGAGCTTCCGCTACTATCCAGGCTAAGCGTCACTATATTTTCTCGGATATGAACATTAATTTTCATGTCAGGGTCTTTAGAGTCCACATTGGGCCGTGCTCCACTGATTTCTCTAAAATAATCTGCTATGGCATCTTTAGTTTTGAGCGCAATAAAGTTTGCATGATTAAAGATAGTAGAATTTACCACTGCATCAATCGCAAAGGTATTCTCGAGACTAAAATATTCACTCCAGTTGATTTTCTTAACTTCATTGTATAAGTCATGTTCATTTCTGACTGTGAATTCTTTAAGAAATACTAGCACCTTTAAGGCAGTTCTAAGTTGATAGTTAGCTTTGTAAAGCAGCATTTTATTGCCTGTGCATGCGACAGCACGGTTGAGGATTTCAATTTCATCTCCGCCAAGGGTTTCTAATTCAGTGGCTAAAACCGGCTCAAGGCCTTCCATGGTTTTGATGATTAATTTCAAGGCAAAAGGTATTAATCGTATTAATATAAATGTAGTTTAAAAAAAAATTATCCACCACATTCTTTATGAAGTACATTCATCAGATTGTTCCAAAAATCAGTAACTTCTCCGACTTCATCTTCATCACAAAAATCAGTTATCTCAAGGATAGTTTCATTGGTGATATCAGATTTATACATTCTGTACTCCAGGAATTCATCAGGGGCAGCATCTTCCCATTCAAACTTTACACGTTCATCCTCAATATCATCAATTAATAGAGCGACTTCTGTACTTCCTGCCCAATTAAAAGTATAAGTATCATTTGTTATATCAACATCGTCACAATACCAGCGAACAAGACATGCATTAGTTGTAACAAAATTATACAAAATAGTAGGTGAAGCTCTGAATATGTATTCTAAATCTAACCTTACTCTTTTTACTGCCATTTAAATTCTGTTTTTAATAAAAATACTCCATAGGTGGAATATTAAAATTATAATTAAGACTGCAATAAAAAATATTTTTTTCATTCTGCAAAAGAATTGAACTTTTTTAATAAATATTTATTATATTTGAATCTTTATCAATGTAATTCAATCCTTGGTGACAATGTTCATAAACCGCATGGATTGAAAGTGTTAATTCTTTGATAGATGATAACGATTTTAATTTATTATTGTTAAAGAAGAAAACAGGCTGATAGTATATTTTAGTCAATGGCATAGTTTTAGCTGAAGAAGTCTTTGTGTAAGTTATAGAATTGACAAATAAAGCATATTTTTGCGACTTTTTTAAAAAGCAGTATCATAGCAAGTAGATAATTTAGTATATGAGACAATTAAAGATAACTAAATCTATTACCAACAGAGAGAGCCAGTCTCTCGAAAAGTATCTGCAAGAAATCGGTAAGGTTGACTTGCTGACTCCTGAAGAAGAAGTGGATCTTGCACAGAAAATCAAGGATGGTGATCAAGAAGCTCTTGAAAAATTAACTAAAGCAAATCTGCGTTTCGTAGTTTCAGTAGCAAAACAATACCAGAATCAGGGTCTTTCTCTTAGTGACTTGATTAATGAAGGTAATCTTGGCCTGATTAAGGCAGCTCAACGATTTGACGAAACCCGTGGTTTTAAGTTTATTTCTTATGCGGTGTGGTGGATTAGACAGTCCATCCTCCAGGCTCTGGCTGAGCAATCTCGTATTGTGCGATTACCGCTTAATAAGGTTGGATCTCTTAATAAGATCAATCGTGCATTTTCAGAGCTGGAACAGGAATTTGAAAGAGAGCCTTCACCAGATGAGCTGGCAGAATTGCTTGAAATTCCAACTGAAGAAGTAGAAACCACGCTAGGAGTAGCAGCGAGACACGTATCAATGGATGCACCGTTTATCGATGGTGAAGATAATTCATTGCTTGATGTGCTTGAAAATAACAGCACACCGGATACAGATGCAGCTTTAGAGTACATAGATTCTCTTCGAAAGGAAATCGAGCGATCACTTAGTACCTTAACTGACCGTCAGGCTGATGTTATCAAACTTTATTTTGGGATTGGCATTGAACATCCTATGTCACTTGAGGATATAGGTGATAAGTTTGGATTAACGAGAGAGCGAGTTAGACAGATTAAGGATAAAGCAATCAACAAACTTAGATCCGTTAACAGAAGCAAATTGCTCAAAAATTACCTTGGTGTGTAATTTGCCGCAAGAGCAATAAAAAAGGGTTTGAATACGGAATTCAAGCCCTTTTTTATTGCATAGCTGTCCCGTCCTAAAATAGCGATACACTAAATAAGTATCAATATGCAAAATAAAGAAAACGAGTATGTTAAACGCACTCAAAAAGATTACACATTAGCATTTAAACTTCAAGTCGTATCAGAAATTGAACGAGGAGAACTCAGCTGTAGAGGAGCAACT